>SAMEA3663010__coassemble_56_pt1 | contig 66007 bp, 56 predicted proteins | sample SAMEA3663010__metabat2_high_PE_011 | metagenome-assembled genome bin SAMEA3663010 (sample SAMEA3663010) | pig gut metagenome | biome: pig gut; feature: pig-associated habitat; material: faeces | place: France | collected 2012
CTAATTAAATGTATATAATACATCTAATTAGAATGTTGTGCAATCTTTAATTTTTTTTATACATCCATAATAGATGTATGAAAATATAAAATCACTGTCATACTATTATTGCTGTGACATTAAGAGAAGTTTTTATACAGAATTTAAAATATTATAGAAAGCAAAATGGTATTAGACAGTTAGATCTTGCCATGGAGATAGGTAAAAGCTCAAATTACATTAATAGTATTGAAAATGGTAAGTATTTTCCTTCACCAGAAACAATAGAAGAAATTGCAAATATCTTTAATATTGAACCGATGGAACTTTTTAATGAGCATGTATCAAAAGAATGTAAAATACATTTTAAGCAGGAATCTTTGCAGAATTTGGAAAAGCATTTGATTGACAGAATCTTGGAAGATATAAAGAGTACGTTCAATCTCTTAAATGACAATAACATAGAATAAAGTAAAAGAAAATTATTTGCATCCTTTCAATTGTTTACAAATAAACCTTTCTGTATTATATTTTTATTAGAAGAATAATAGATTTGAAAGGAGGTATTCTATGGTTGGAAAACCGGATGTTTTTATTTTAACAGGCGATTCAGGTAAAAGAGCCTATAATAAAATATGTAATGCAAAACCATTGAAATCTCCTCAATATTCTATACGAGAACGTGATGAGTTCAATTCTCGTTTCGCAGCATATCTGCCTGAGATAATCAATAGTTGGAATAAAACTACTGCGGAGATTAAATGAGTTTTCTTCCATTAGAAATTGACTCTGAATATTTTTCATACGAGCGTCTTGTAGATAATGGTAATGAATTTCTGCTAAGACGCTTTTCTGCTATTAACGAAGCAAATGGTATAACAGACTATTTTCATAATCAAGCCATGAAAGATGAAAAAGATAATTCTGTTCGTAATTATGTTGTAAAGATAAGGGGAACAGAAGTATTAATTGCTTGTTTTACATTAAAAAGTGGTTCCATTCCTTATATTGATAATGCTGTTAATCTTACTTTTTCGAAGGAAACAAAACTTATTCCTGGTGTTGAATTAGTTAATATTGCATTAAATGATTATTCATTGAAAATTATAAAAGGTTTAGGAATAAAAGCAGGACGTAATATTTTTTATGATATTATTCAGCCAATTGTAAAACATATTTCACAGGAAATTGGAACAAAAGTTTTGTATTTATTTGCAGTAAATGAAAAATTAGCTGAATATTATAAGTCCTGGGGATTCTATTCTATAGAAGATGAATTATATAATGAGCAATTGAATTCAAGCTGGCAGAATAAATATAGTCAGAACTGTATTTTTATGTACAAGCCAGTTACTGAAATTGAGTGAGGTCTTGAATAAAACATGAGCAGAGTAGTTTTGATTTTTAACGCACGTCTTTTGGATGAGAGTATGGATACACCTGGTGCCGTACTGGTTATGGACGGAAAAATCCGCTCGGTTTTTCAGGGCTATTATACTAATTCAGAGACGCTTGAAAAAATGGCGCGGGCTGTGCTTACAGAAGACGGGCTTGATGAAAAGACGCCGATGGAACTTCACAATGCGCGCGGACTCACTCTGACTCCAGCCTTTATTGATATGCATGTACATCTGCGCTATCCGGGACAGACTCAGAAAGAGGACTTGACTTCCGGACTTCACGCTGCTGCGGCCGGCGGCTACGGTACAATAGTAGCCATGCCTAACACAAATCCCGTTGTTTCTTCTATTGAAATGGCAATGAAAATTGAGCGCGAGGCTGCGGCAATAGGACTCACTCATCTTTTCCAGACGGTTAGTATTACTAAGGATTTTGGTGGCGAAGATACAAGTCATCTTGATTTCGTAGAAAAAAAATATGTGCCGGTTGTTACAGAAGACGGCCGCGACGTTCCAGCCTCTGGCGTTATGCTTGAAGCAATGACTAAGGCCGGAGAGAAGGGGCTGATTGTCAGCTGCCACAGTGAAGATATGACTCTCGGTCCACTTGCAAAGCCTTTCCGTGCAGAAGCCCTTGAAATTATGAAAGGGGTTGGCCTTTCTGCTTGGGGCACTGGCGACGATGATTTTGATGCTGATGACGAAGAAAATGCAGAAGCTTTGGACCGCATCGACCTGGCCCTTACAAAAGCAAACGAAATTTTGGCACTTGCCGAAGACGTTGCAACTGTACGTAATATCATGCTTGCAAAAGAAGCTGACTGTCATGTTCATATTGCACATGTAAGTACAGCTGTTTCAATTAATGCTATTCGTGAAGCAAAAAATGAAATATATGATGAAGAAGCTGATTTTAATGCAGATGAAGCTGATGCTGCATATCAGGCTTTTGAAGATGGCGAAGTTTTTACGCCTAGTTCGAGAAAAAGCGGAGGCTTTGCTGTAAGCTGTGAAGTTACCCCTCACCATCTGGCATTGTGTGGCACCGATGAGCCTTATATCCGCGCGCTCGTAAATCCACCGCTTCGTAGTGAAGACGACCGTGTAGCACTTCTTGAGGCTCTGCGTGACGGTACTGTAGACGTTATTTCTACAGATCACGCACCACATACATTCGATGATAAGGCTGCAGGAGCGCCAGGCTTTACCGGGCTTGAAACTGCCTATGCTGTATGTCACAGTGTTCTTGTAAAAGACAATCAGTTTAATCCGCGACGTCTGAGTCAGCTTATGTCTGCACAGCCGGCTCGTCTGCTTGGTCTTAATAAGGGGCTTCTCAAAGCCGGTTACGATGCTGATCTTACAATTCTTGATCCTGATGAAGAGTGGACAGTAGACAGTTCAAAATTTTACAGTAAAGGAAAAGCGACTCCTTTTGAAGGCCGCCGTCTCACAGGCCGCGTAAAAGACCTCTTTATTGATGGCCGCCTTGTATTTGAAAACTAAAATGTCAGAAGAATACCGCATTCAGCCTTTTGAAATGAAAAATATTCCTCACATACTCGATGTTGTTGTTCCTTTATGGAGTCCGCCGACAGGAGACCCGGATTTCAAAAGATTTAATGTAGAATACATCATTCGAAATAATTTTTTTGAAAATGAACTGCATTATCAGCTTGTGGATGAAAAAAATCAGTATTGCGCTTCAGCATTTTTTGCCCGCAAAGGTGAAATCTGTAAGGCAGAAGACTGGTTTGCCCTTGAATCAAAAAAGTATTCTGAAGAGCTTTTAATTTCTTCGGAAATGAGCAGGGCTTACATCGAAATGATGGATAAAAAGACATTTGAAATGATGAATCAGAATGACATCAAACTTACCCTGTATATAAGCAGTAAAAAAGGCTGTGGATCAAAACTTTTGAATGAACTTTGCCGGGGTTTTAAAAAGCAGGGATATAAGAAGCTTTATCTCTGGACTGATTGTGAATGCAATTGGGAATGGTATACAAATCACGGTTATGAGCTTGTATCTGAAGATGTTTACGAGCCATACAGCAGTGATGATGAAGATTATATGACATATGTTTTCAGAAAAGAGCTTCAGGCATAGATGCAGCGGCTTAATCATTACTAAAAAACTTTATTAAAATTTAATCAAATTTTACCCTTTACTACTTTTCATAGAAACAAGCTTGTGGTATATTTATTCCTTGGAAATGCATAATTATGCAAAACGTGGCTCAGGCCTGCCGATTGCTGAAATGCCCTTTGCTGGTGCATTTACCGAGGAGTAAAACGAAATGAAAAATGCTTACGTAAACCGCGTATGGGAAGAAGTAAAAGCAAAGAATGCCAACGAACCTGAATTCTTGCAGGCCGTTGAAGAAGTTTTGACAACTCTCGATCCTGTTGTTGCTAAAATGCCAGAACTTGAACCAAATGCAATTTTGGAACGCCTGGTTGAGCCAGAGCGCGTTATCCAGTTCAGAGTTCCTTGGATGGATGATAAAGGAAAGTACCATGTAAACCGTGGTTTCCGCGTACAGTACAACAGTGCTATTGGACCTTACAAAGGAGGTCTTCGTTTTTCTAAGGAAGTAAACCTTTCTGTTCTTAAGTTCCTTGGTTTTGAACAGGTTCTCAAGAACTCTCTTACAACACTCCCAATGGGTGGTGGAAAGGGTGGTTCAGACTTCGATCCTCACGGAAAATCAGACAAAGAAGTTATGCGTTTCTGCCAGTCTTTCATGACAGAACTTTACCGTCATATTGGTGCTGATACAGACGTTCCAGCTGGTGATAAGAACGTTGGTGGACGCGAAATCGGTTATCTCTTTGGTCAGTACAAGAGAATCCGCGACGAGTACACTGGAGTTCTCACAGGTAAGGGACTTACATTCGGTGGTTCTTTGATTCGTACAGAAGCTACTGGTTATGGTCTTATCTACTTCGCTCAGGAAATGCTCAAGAAAGTTGGTGACAGCTTCGAAGGAAAAGTATGTTCAGTTTCTGGTTCTGGAAACGTTGCTACTTACGCTGCTCAGAAGCTTATTCAGCTTGGTGCTAAGGTTGTTACACTTTCTGACTCTGACGGATATATCTACGATGAAGAAGGTATTACACAGAAGAAACTTGACTGGGTTAAGAAGCTCAAGGGTGAAAAACGCGGTCGTATTTCTGAATATGTTAAGAAGTTCCCTAATGCAAAATACTTTGCCGGAAAGAAGGTTTGGGAAGTTAAAGTTGACTGTGCATTCCCATGTGCTACACAGAACGAATTGCTCGGTGAAGATGCAGATAAGCTCTTGAAGAACGGTGTAAAGCTTGTTGCTGAAGGTGCTAACATGCCATCTAATATCGACGCTGTAAACAAGTTCCTCGCTGCAAAGATTCTCTATGCTCCAGGAAAGGCTTCTAACGCTGGTGGTGTTGCAACATCTGGTCTCGAAATGTCTCAGAACAGTGAGCGCCTTTCATGGTCTGCAGAAGAAGTTGATGAAAAGCTTCACCAGATTATGATTAACATCCACAACAATGCTTACGACACAGCTGTTAAGTTTGGTGCTAAGGAAGGTGACTGGGTTAACTACGTCGCAGGCGCTAACATTGCAGGTTTCGTAAAAGTTGCTAACGCAATGATCGCTCAGGGGCTTGTTTAATCTTTTCGCTGTCGCAGTGTCTGGTCTTTGAAGCCGGCTGCGGCAAGCTGATTTTGAGTGTCGGTCACTTTGCTGGCCGGCACTTTTTTTATGGCCACGCGGGTTATGCCCTGACTGGCTGAGGTCTGAAGCACGATGTCGTGGAAACCGGCGCGGGAAAGCTTGCGTGCGAACTCCTTTGCATTTTCTTTTGTGCTGAAGGCGCCGAGCTGGATGTCCCAGTAGGTGCCGGGTGTGAGATTGGCAAGTTTTTTTGCGGCATTTGCTGTGGATTTAGAATTTGCCGAGTTCTTCGAGCTCGCCGAGCTTCCTCCTATCTTTGCCATAATCTTACTGGCCGAGGCGGCGGTCTGCTGACTGAGTTTTGTGTTTGCCCCTTTTTTTACAATTTCCAGTTTTACTTTTGTTGTGCCGCTGCCAATCATGCCAAGTTTTATTGCGGCGGCTTTTGAAAGGTCTATTTCGCGGGAAGCAACAAAGGGGCCGCGGTCGTTTACGCGAACTTGGCAGGTCTTTCCATTTGCGAGATTTGTTACTTTAAGAATTGTATTGAAAGGAAGCGACTTGTGAGCGCAGGTATAATCGTTCATGTTGAAGCGCTCTCCGTTAGAAGTTCGTTTACCGTGAAAGTCCTCGGCGTAGTAAGAGGCTGTTACGCCGTTTTTGTAGACTTCGGAAAAGAGTGGTATGATAAAAATCAGGGTTACGATAATCAAAAGTGGAATTCGTTTCATAATTTGATTATCGGAGATTTTTTAGATTTGCGTTAGGCTATGGAGCCCCTTGCCGACCGCAGCGGCGGTGGTTGAGCCTGTCGAAACCACCGGAGCGAGGACGGTGAGCGTTAGCGAAGGGCGGAACAGCCGACCGGGCGCGGAACGAAGTGGAGCGGCCGGGAACGCCCAGCCAATTTTTTTAATCCAGCGCCTGCAGCTCAATCGCAATCTCTTCCATCTCGCGGTCGGTCATGGCGATTGTTTCTGCGCAACGGTAAAGTTCACGTCTTATGCTGTCAGGCACGTGTGCGCTGTTTTTATAATGCAGCTGATGCTCAAGACTTGCCCAGAAATCCATGGCTATGGTACGCAGCTGAATTTCAACGCGAACGTGGTGCTCAGTCTTCGAAAGATAAACCGGAATCTCCATTACAAGGTGAAGACTTCGGTAACCTGATTCCTTTGGATTTTCAATATAATCATTCTGCTTAATCAGAGTTAAATCGGGTTGCTTCAAAAGCATATCGCGAACGCTGTAAATATCCGAGATATATGGACAGATAACCCGCACACCCGCAATGTCGTTGAGATTCTTCATCATAGATTCGAAGTTTATAGGCAGGCCTTTTTTCTCAAGTTTATGCGCAATACTCTCCGGACTCTTAATTCTGCTCTTAACCGTGCTGATAGGATTACGGGTTCTGTTTACGCTGCTTTCTTTATTGAGAATATCAAGTTTTGTTTCAATCTGTTTAATTGCGCTTTCATAAATCATCATAATCTGCTGGAACTGAAAGGCCATTTTATAAAAATCGCCGGAAACAGCAAGATTATTCATCAGTGATGGGGGAAGTGCAGTAACCTCATCCATAATAGTGTCCTCTAAAATTTCGTCACTCATATTTTTGCCAAAATGTTATTACCGGATATGCCGGCAAATCTAGTATCTATATATAAAATATACTAACGGACAAAAGGTTTCGGCAAATTTAAAGTTTTTCGGGCGTTCCCGCCTGCTCCACTTCGTTCTGCAGACGGTCGGCGCTTCCGGGCTCCGCTACGCTCGGTGCTTACGCACGCGCTTCGCGCCCCTCCAGTGCCTAACGCATTGTGTATATAGAAACAAGTGAAATCCTGAGGTATAATCTCACAATGATTCAAAAAAAATACGCTATAGGACGGAGCTTTGGGCCGGCTTCTTTTTACGCTCAGGCCCTCAAAATTGCCATTCCTGTTATGGCCCAGATGCTGATTCAGAATCTGGTTTCGTTGATAGATAATTTTATGGTGGCCGGGCTGGGCGATGTAAAAATGTCCGGTGTAAATATCTGCGGCCAGATTATTTTTGTCTGCATGGTTTTTATGAATACAATCTGCATGGCAGGCGGAATCTTTATGACTCAGTTTTCCGGAGCAAAAGACAAAGCTGGAATGAAGCAGGCTTTCTGCTTTAAGCTCTGGATGGGCCTTTTTGTTGTTGCTGTATTTTCTGCAGCCTGTTTTGTGCTGCCTCGTCAGATTTTAAGTCTCATGGTTCGAGGAAATTCCCAGGCAGATTTGATTCTGGACCAGGGCGTGCAGTATATGCGTATTATGGGCTTTATGGGCATTCCCTGGATGCTCTCTGCAATGATTTCTTCTTCCCTGCGTGAGATTGGTAAGGTAAAGGTGCCGCTTGTAATTTCGATTATTGCAACTTGCGTAAATACTGTCTGTAACTGGATTTTGATTTACGGAAATCTTTGTGCGCCAAGGCTTGAGGTACGCGGTGCTGCCATTGCAACTGTAATTGCTCGCTCTGTTGAGGCTCTGATTTTTATCGGTTACATGATTAAGCAGAAGCCTGATTTTGCGATTAAGCTTTTTGATGTCTTCCGCATAAACTTTGGACTCTTTGGAAATATTTTGAAAAAGGCCTGGATGATTATGCTTTCTGAAATGGTCTGGGCTATGGCAGAAACAATTACGACTGCTCTTTACAACGGGCGCGGTGGTGCAGATGTTGTTTCTGGAATGTCTTCCAGCTTTGCAATTTCAAATCTTTTCTTTGTTGCCTTCAATGGAATTATAACGGCGACGGGTGTAATTATTGGAAAGGATTTGGGAAGGGGAGAACTTGATCAGGCACGACAGGAAAAGGTATGGCTTTTGAATGGGTCTAAAATCTTTGGCCTCTTTTTTACCGGGATTGGATTTTTGTGTATGCTGCTGGTTCCTGTGGTTTTCAGAAATCTCAGTGCAAATTCTCAGCACATCTGCCGCCAGATGGTTTTTGTGATGGCTATTTACATGCCGATCTGGGTTTACATAAACTGTCAGTTTGCTGTGAGCCGGGCCGGTGGCGATACCGTGATGGGAATGCTGGTTGATGGAATCGGAAATTTTGGCGTTGTAATTCCGGGGATTTTCCTGCTTGCAAAATTTACCGGGGTAGGGCCGGTTGCCATGTATGCCATCATAAAGTTTGTTGAAATTCCGAAAATCATGATTGCCCACTTCTGGCTTAAAAAAGAAAAATGGGTTGTCAATCTTGCTCAGAAAGAAAATGAAGGTGAAGAAAAATGAAAAAGCTTTTTGAAGGTTTGAAAAATTTTATAAAGAAAGAGCCTGTGCTTTTTGCGGCACTGCTTCTGGCTGTGCTTGCGGTTTGTGTAATTCGCCCGGGGGTGGAACTTTGCATTCAGGCAATTGATTTTAGAACACTTGCAATTCTTTTTTCGCTGATGATAGTCATCAAGGCTTTTCAGAGTCAGAACTTTCTGGACTTTATTGCGGCAAGATTGCTACGGCTTTGTAAAACCAGAAGGGCGCTTTATTTTCTTTTGACTTATCTGGTCTTTTTCTCTTCTATGTTTGTTACGAATGATGTTGCCCTTTTGACCTTTGTACCAATTACACTTTTGATTTTCAGACGGATTGAGCTTCCGGCTCTTCATATTGTTGTGCTTGAAACTCTTGCTGCAAATCTTGGTTCTTGTATCACTCCGATGGGAAATCCTCAGAATCTTTATCTCTTTTCTTACTACGGTTTTTCTGCCCTTGAGTTCTTTGCGCTTACTGCAAAAATTGCCCTGCCTTCGCTTTTTATTCTCGCAGTGATAATTGTTTTTTTGACCCGCAGAAAGCTTGCAGACCACGGCGGAATGGCAGAGCCGCATGAATTTTCCGGAAATGTTTTACAGACTCAGGTTGTCCGTCTTAAGGCTGATTTTCGCACAGCCCTTTATTTTGCTGATTTTGTAATCTGCCTTTTGACAGTTTTTCATGTTGTTAATTATCTGATTATGTTAGTGCTAACTATCGTGATAATGGCAATCTGCAACAGGCGTCTTTTCAAAAAGGTTGATTACAGCCTGCTGCTAACTTTTGTGGGCTTCTTCATTTTTACAAAAAGTCTTTCAAAGGTTCCGGCCTTTACTGATTTTGTAAATTCACTCTTGTCGACACCGCTTAAAACCTACCTGACCGGAATTGCCGCAAGTCAGATAATAAGCAACGTTCCGGCCGCCCTGCTGCTCAGTGGCTTTACAGAAAACGGCGCAATGCTGCTGCTGGCGGTAAATGTGGGCGGCCTGGGTACTTTGATAGCCTCAATGGCCAGTGTGATTTCCTTTAAGCTGTATACTGCAGAAAATACGGTGGTTGAGCCTGTCGAAAGTACCGGCCACAGTTACTTCGCCGTCTTCACCGCTTACAACTTTGTACTGCTGCTGATTCTGGGTTTTGTGGTTTATTTGATATAAGATTGTCGGGTCAAGCCCGACAATGACAAGAGTTGCAAAGCCCGAGGATGACAATGCCTGTCATTGCCCGGCTTGACCGGGCAATCTATTCAAATCTGAACCACTTAAAGTCAAAATTACTTCCCGGCAGGAATACAAAACTGATTTTCTGGGCGCCTTTCACCGGAGCGATTTCAAAGTTTTTTTCTTCGTAGCTGTCTGTGTGCGGAAACTCGATTACCTGAGTTGTAGAGCTTCCATTCTCAGCGAAGAACTTAATGTTTATCGTGTTGTTCTCGCTGTTGGATTTGCCACAGATTGTCAGGCTTGCAGTGCCGAGTTCTCCAAAATCCATATTTGAAAAATCAAGATTTACGTTGTTACCGATTCCTTCTACGGCCTCTGTAGTTTTAGTAAACGTATCGCCTGTTATAAGGTCTGCATCCAGGGCGCGGAGTTTTGCAAAAGCCTTTGGACTTTTATCAAAATAAAAGCCGTGCAGGTAAATATCAGTTTTCATTACAATTGTAATTGTGTGAATACCAAAAAGTCGTCGGCTTAGTGTAAATACATTTTCGTTGTAGGTGTTGTAAATTGATTCGTGGCGGTAGGTGAATATACCAAGACATTCAGCGTCGCTGCCATTGCCTTTTCCGTCCCATACTTCAATCGGGAGTTCAGTTTCGAAACTGAAAATCGGAAGGTGTATGGTGTCTGCTCCGTCAGCGCCAAAATCGACCTTGTCAAAGTTGACCCAGGTAGCTCCGCACTTACGGTTTGAAATTCCGCTTTCGAGGGACATTTCTGGTTTAGTCTTGCCGTCTGTCTGGTCGTAGTCTGTAAAGCGGCAGGCTTCAATGAGGCTGTATGGATTAAGTCGGCAAGTTCCAATTCCGCTTACACTGAAGGGCAGGTCACTGATAACTTCGTCGTACTTTGTACCGTTCTGGGCAGTGCAGCGGAGAATACATTCGCCGTCGCCGGCCGCGCGAATTATTGCGGTGGTTTCGAGAGCATCAACAACCGGATTTACAGTGATGTTATCACTTGCAATGCATTCTTTAAGAACCGGATTCCAGCTGATTTCTTTGATGCTGGCATTTTCCGGGAGGACTTTTGCTGTGACTCGCACTTCGCGGTTATTTGCATCAAGCTTTGTGGAGCCGTCTGCAATCAGTTCAATTTTACGGATTGGAACAAAATCCTTTTCTGCATGAATTGCAAAATACGGAGCAGCTTCTTTCCATTCTTTACCATCAAATTTGAGTGAAACATTCTGTAGTCCAGTACTTGCGGCAGTGATTACAAAACTTGAGTTATTATTTTTTGAGCGCACAATTGCAATCATTCGGTTTGCAAAAAGTTTTCTTGTGTGGCTGCGACTTGTGGCACTAACGTATTCTTCATAATCAGTTGAGTCGCCGTTATCCATACCAAGAAGTTCGGCGTCGCCTGCTACGTTAAATGTAATATAGTTACGGGCGTTTTCTACGAGGGTGCCGTCCTTGTCTTCCAGCATAATCTGAATGAAATGAAGAGAACCAGCTTTTCCGCTTTCACCTTCTGTTTCTGGCTTCAGAATGATTTTTGCCGGGTCGCCGAAAGATTTTTTTGTTTCCTCAGCAATCGCATTGTCTTTTTCGTCATAAGCTACGGCTTTAATTTCTCCCTTATGATATTCAACAATCCAGTGTCCAAATGGTTCTGCGCCATCTTTGTGATTTATATTCTGACGCCCCAGCGACTTACCATTAAAGAAAAGTTCAACGCTTTCGCCGTTTGTATAAGCCTTTACATCAATCAGCTGGCCTTCGTTCCAGTCCCAGTAAGGAAGAAGATGTACAAAAGGCCCAGCCTTCTTTCCCGCCCATTCAGATTTAAAAAGATAGTAAGTGTCTTTAGGAAAGCCTGCTGTATCAATCTGGCCAAAGAAAGAAGATTTTGAATGATAAGGAGTAGGTTCTCCAATATAGTCCCAACCCGTCCATATATATTGGCCTGCGCTGAAAGGACAGTCGCGGTCATTTGCAATTACAGTCTGAGTATTTGCACAGCCCCATGGTGTTGTACAGTTTCCCAGTGTTGAGCACTGACCATCGCTGAAGGTAACAAGCTTTAGTGAATCCGGGAAGTGATAAATGCCGCGGCTTTGTACGGTTGAGCCTGTTTCACTTCCGTAAATCTTCCATTCAGGATATTTCTCGTGGTGTTCTTTATAAAGCCGCTCCAGATAATTGTAACCAACGGTGTCGATTTGTGTGGCACATTTCTGGGCGCCATCAGTCATCATATAGTTTGAAGCAATTGTGATTGGTGCATTGCGGTTTTGATCATTTTTGACAACTGAGGCGTAAAGTTTTTTTGTGATTTCAAAACCGTTTCCCATGTGGGTATCATAAATCTCGTTTCCGATTGACCACATAATAAGGCTTGGATGATTGCGGTCTCGGCGAACCCAGTTTGTAATATCACGCTCACACCATTCATTAAAATAATTTCCGTAGTCGAAAGGAGTTTTGGGCTTTTCCCACATATCAAAAATCTCGTCATCAACAAGAATGCCCATTTCATCGCAGAGATTCATCCAGGCAGCTGGCGGCGGATTATGAGAACAGCGAACTGAGTTTACTCCCATTTCCTTGAGTTTTCTAAACTGGCGGCGAAGGGCATCAATATGAAAGGCTGCTCCCAGAACTCCCTGGTCGTGATGCTGGCAGGCGCCATTAATTTTGACATGGCGGCCATTTAAGAAAAAGCCCTTGTCTGAAGTGAAGACTGCGTTTTTAAAACCGCAGTGCTGGGAAGTTTCATCGAGGAGTTTTCCTTCAGCGTCGAAGAGGGAAGTTGTAAGTATGTAAAAATAAGGGTCGTTGATGTCCCAGAGGTGTGGGGCAGTTACAGAAAACTCGCCGTCGCCGGAAAACTCGGCGAATAATTTACCGTCCGGCCCGGTGATACTATGCTTAATGGAGGTGTCACTCCTCCCCTTCGCAGCATAGCTGCTCGGAGACTCGCTTAGAATGCTCCTCTGAAGCATTCTATCGGCTTGCAGCCGTCGCTCCCTAAGTTCAGCATGACATACTTCTGCTGAAATTTTTACCTTCCATTCACCATCCAGTTTTTCTGCATCTACCGGCAGGGCGCTAAAGTAAACGCCGTCACTAACAAGGTGCACTGCGGGACTGTTAATCAAAAATACATCGCGGATAATTCCCGCTCCGGAATACCATCTTGTGTTACAGTTCTGATAAACCACAATCACAAGAATTTCATTTTCGCCTTCGTGGATTAATGAAGAAATATCAAACTCAAATGTCGAATAACCGTACTTCCACTCACCGGCCTTTTTTCCGTTTACCCATACAGCACTGTTCATATAAACTGCTTCAAAACGAAGGGCGGTGTGGCGGCCAGCAACTTCTTCGGCACTCAGCGTAAAAGTTTTCTTATAAAAGCCCACGCTGTTTTTATAAAGTTCCTTTACATGATATATCTGCCAGTCGTGAGGAATTGTAACCGGCCTGTAGTTTTGATTCTCAGAAGCTTCAACAAACTGATCTGGAAAAAAAAGAACAGGGGTACCGTCCTTATACATAGTTTTTTCATCAAGGGGTAGTTCAAAAAACTGCCAGCCGTTATTAAAAAGAGTTTTCATAAATCAAAATTATAGTAAGGAATTTATACCGTGGGAAGTCGGGAAAATATACTATAAAAAATTATGAAAAGATTTCAGGCATAACTTTAAGAGCTGCAGCAAGAGCGGGAAGCTTATTTGTTGTGTCTTTGCCGTTCGATTTTTTTACGGCTCGTATTAAGATATTTTTAGGTGTGTGTTCCATATCAATAAACTCAAGCATCTGAACTTTATAATCCTGCTGCTCAAGCCATTCGCCGCGGAGTGCATCTGTTACAAGTGAACTGAACTTTTCGCGGATAATTCCCCATTTTAATAGAGTTGTGAATTCAGGAGGAATTTCAGAAGCGGTTGCCTTGTCCTGTTTCTGGAGCTGAGTATTTATCTGATGCTGGCAGCTGGGTACGCTTAAGATGGCACGGGCTCCGCGCTCAACGGCATATTTTAAGGCGTAGTCGGTAGCAGTATCGCAGGCATGAAGTGTGATTACTATATCAGGATTATGCTGGCCGGAGTAATCTGCAATGTTTCCCGTATGGAAAATCATATTTTGCAAACCGAGTTTTTTTGCCATGTCATTACAATAAGTGATAACTTCTTCCTTGAGGTCTAAACCTTCTATTTCGCAGGGAATATGACGGATTTCTGTAAGATAATAATGTACTGCGAAAGTAAGGTAAGATTTTCCGCAGCCAAAGTCTGCAATACGAAGAGGCTGACCGGCTGCTGTTTTGTCTGTAAACTCCGGAAGTATATCATCAATGAATTCGAGAAAGCGGTTTATCTGGCGGAACTTGTCGTAGCGGGAAGAAATAACCTTGCCTTCATCATTCATAATTCCAAGCAGAACCAGAAAAGGAACAGGTCTGCTTTCGGGTAAAAGGTAGTTTTTCTTTTTTGCAGGCAGAATTTTAAGTGAGCTGGTGGTAGAGCCTGTCGAAACCACCGGAGAGGTCAGCTTTTTACGCAGCTCAGTAGTCTTTCCCTTTTTATTTGTAAGCAGAGTGATTTCTTCAGTATCAGTTCGGGTAACAACGTTTTTAAAGGTGATTCCAGAGTTAGCTTTCAAAAAATCTTCAAGTTCACTTTCAGAAAACTTCCTATGAAAAACCTGAGTTTTAGTAAACATTTCAGCCTGGTATGAAGCCCCGTCAGCCGCATTTACAGCCCGGATCTTAATCTTCTGATAAGCCCGCCCCAGCAGCTTTTCCACATCCCCGGTAGGCTTCGATAGTGTCACGCTAATAGTCATATTTCTTCCCGCTTCTATTTTCCCATATAATAAAATGTATCATTCACGTTATTTTGAAAAGATAATTGGCGGAGCGGGTACGGGTGGTAGACTGCCTCTTGAGTTTTTTGGCGCTTAGCCATAAAAAAGAATCCGAGGATTTTTGCTTGCAAAAACCGCAGGATTCTTTACACAAAAAAAGGAAAGCGAGCATGTCTGCATCACGTAACCGCGGGAGCAAATTATCTTTTCAAGATGCCGTAGTTTTTATTCAATTTCAGATACATTTTTACACAGGGCTTCCGCATTATAAAACAAAATTCTGAAAACTTGGCTTCCGGTCACGGCTTCGTGGTACAAAACCGCGCAATAATGCGCTACACGCTTTTTGTGGTATAGAAACTATTACACCTGCCGCTTACGCGGCAGCCACAAAAAGAGTGTTTTTGTACCACGCCCCGCTCCCTCGCGCCAAAATTACGTAAATCTTTTATAGTGCTGAGGCCCTGCATTTTTACTGTATACTATTTTAGTAAAAAATGATACATTTTATTTTATGGGAAAGTGTATTGTTTTTGTAAATCAGAAGGGTGGCGTTGGTAAAACCACCTCCGCAATCAATATCGGCGCATATATCGCGCTTGCCGGAAAAAAGGTTCTTCTTGTAGATTTTGACTCTCAGGGCAATATGTCCAGCGGTGTAGGAGTTTCAAAGGATAAGCCTACCATTTACGAGCTGCTTGCCGGTCAGGTAGAAGCAGAAAAAGCCATTAAAAAGACTTCTGTAGAAAACCTTGATGCAATAAGTGCATCTATAGACCTTTCTGGTGTTGCAATTGAGCTTGCAGATCAGGAAGACCGTGAATTCTACCTCAAAAATGCACTTGAACCACTTAAGGCTGTTTATGATTATATTCTGATTGACTGTCCACCTTCCCTTGGAATTCTTACACTTAATGGTCTTGCTGCCGCAGATTCGGTTCTTGTTCCTATGCAGTGTGAATACTTCGCTCTCGAAGGTATTACTCTTCTTTTGCAGACCGTTCAGAAGGTTCAGAAAGGTATAAATCCGGAGCTTAAAATCGGTGGTATTTTCTTTACTATGTATGATTCCCGAACCCGCCTTGCACAGGATGTTGTAATGCAGGTTAAATCATATTTTAAGGATGTTGTTTTCAATACAATCATTCCTCGAAACGTTCGACTTTCAGAAGCTCCATCTCATGGACTTCCTATCTGTAAATATGACCCTGAATGTGTAGGGGCTCGCAGTTATGCAAAGCTTGCAGAAGAGGTGATTCGCCGTGGCTAAAAATGCATTAGGAAAAGGACTTGGTGCACTTTTGGGTGAAAACCCTGCTGCACAGGAAGAAGTCGCAGTTTCAACAGGTGCCGCAGCGGCATCTACCGGAGGTCTGCATTCAACCACCTTAAAAAGAACAAAGATTCCTGCCGCAATCGAAATGAAAGAAGACGGCTCTATGTGGCTGGATCCGGCTCTTCTTAAGCCGAACCCAAAGCAGCCTCGTATAGAGTTTAATCAAAAGCAGCTGGATGAACTTTGCGAATCAATTAAGGCAAACGGAATTCTTCAGCCAATCATTATTGAAGATGCAGGTGATGGTCAGTTTTACATTATTGCCGGTGAACGCCGTACCCGTGCCGCTAAAATGGCAGGGCTTACAAAGGTTCCGGTTCAACTCCGCAAGTTCGATGAGCAGCAGAAGCTGGAAATGGCACTTATTGAAAATATTCAGCGTGCCGACCTTAATCCTATTGAAGAAGCTACAGCTTATTATAATCTTATTCAGATGGGCGACCTTAATCAGGAAGAGGTTGCAAAGCGTGTTGGAAAGGCCCGCGCTACAGTTGCAAATGCAATTCGCCTTTTGAAGTTGCCTGGTGATATTCAGCAGGCTCTTGTTACCGGGCAGATTACTTCCGGCCATGCACGAGCCCTTCTTATGGTAAAAAACGATGCCGACATGCGCGTAATGTTCGGTAAAATCGTTGGCAGCGGACTTTCAGTTCGCGAAGCAGAGGCTCTCGCTGATACTTACAATGGTGGTGGCCGTGCTGCCAGCAAGAAAGAAGAAAAGAAAGCCCCTAAAAAAGATGCAGATGTTCTGGCCTTCGAGCAGGAACTCAGAAATATTTTTGGAACCCGCGACGTCAGTCTCAAAGGTGACATAAACAAAGGTTCAATTATAATCGGATTTGACAATAAAAAAGACTTCGATAGAATCTACGAAGTCTTGATGAGTAAGAAATAAATGCCTTCCGGTGGTTGAGTGATGCGAAGCATCGTATCGAAACCACCATTTTTTTCGAAAATTATACAATTTTTTCTCAATTCTTTTTCCTAAAACATCAATGTCTTGTCTATATTATATGCAGGAGGACTATATGAAACCATGTATGTATATACTTCAATGCAAGGACAATTCATATTATGTTGGCAGCACCACTGACCTTCCAAGAAGAATTGAGGAACATAAACAGGGAATGGGGGCTGAATACACAAAGTATCGATTACCAGTCAAGCTTGTTTATTATGAAGAATGTCTAAGTATAAAAGATGCATTTCTTCGAGAAAAACAGGTTCAGGGATGGAGTCATAAAAAGCGACAAGCCTTAATAAACATGAAATATGAATCATTAAAAGGATTGAGTAAAAAGGAGTTCAAAAAAAAGGTTAGGTAACTCTTTGGTGGTTTCGATACGGCTTCTTCGAAGCCTACTCAACCACCGGTAACACAGAAAATGCAGTGGTTGAGTAGGCCGCAGACCGAATCGAAATCACCAGAATTACGGTAGACGCCCGGTGGTTGAGTGATGCGAAGCATCGTATCGAAACCACCGGAAAGAGTAATCACATTTTAATTCAATCCCAAAAAAGCCTTACAGCACTCGTACATCTGGCTTATATCTTCCTTGCTGGTGATTTCCCATGGAGCGTGCATGCTCAAAACAGCAACGCCACCGTCGAGTACGTTCATTCCGTATTTTGCAGCGTGGTAGGCAATTGTTCCACCCCCACCCTGGTCAACCTTTCCAAGTTCAGCCATCTGATAAGTAACATTTGAGTCGTACATTGCGGCGCGGACCTTAGCAATAAATTCTGGATTTGCGTCGCTGGCGCCAGATTTTCCGCGGCTTCCTGTGTACTTCTGGAAGGTAACTCCGCCACCCAGCATGCTTGCATTTTCTTTGTCGTAAAGGCCGGCGTTCATTGGATCATAAGCTGCATTTACATCACTTGAAAGCATATTGGAATTAGCAAGACAGCGGCGTAAAGTAAGCTCGCTGTAATTTGCCTCTGTAAGTGCAATTATTTCTGCAGTCATATTTTCAAAAAGGTTAGATGCCATACCAGTTGCGCCGACACTACCAATTTCTTCTTTGTCTACACAAAGGCAGCAGGTTGTTCTCTTTCCTGCATGAGCCTCGAGCATAGCAGCCACCGAAGCATAAGCGCAGGAACGGTCATCCTGACCATAACCGAGAATCATAGAGCGGTCAAGTCCCATATCACGGGCTTTTCCGGCAGGTACAATTTCAAGCTCTGCAGATTCAAAATCTTTTTCATCGATTCCGTACATCTCTTTAAGAAGGGCAAGTACAGTCTTTTTGCTTTTTTCCTTGAGGTCTTTCTTTTCTTCTTTTGTGAGATTTTCATCTTTTGGAGAAGGTGAAACAGAACCCATGATTACGTCTAAATCTTCTCCCTTAATAAAATCACTTGCTTTTTCTTTAAGCTGTTCCTGAGCAAGGTGAGGCAAAATATCAGAAATACAGAAAACCGGTTCATCATTATTTTCACCTATAACAACATTTACAGATTTTCCGTCTTTTTTTACAACAATTCCGTGAATGGCAAGCGGCAAGGTTGTCCACTGATATTTTTTGATACCACCATAATAGTGGGTATTCATGTATGTTATGCAGTCTTTTTCATAAAAAGGATTCTGCTTAGCATCCAGACGAGGTGAGTCGATGTGGGCGCAAAGAATGTTCATTCCCTTTTCAATAGGCTCAAAACCGATTTCAAACAGAGCAACAGCCTTATTCATTTTTGTGACATAAACTTTATCGCCCGGACTGAGTTTTTTGAATTTTGAAATGTCTTTATAGCCGTTTTTCTGGGCCATTTTCAAAATCTGTTCTACACATTCTCGTTCGGTTTTACCATTATTCAAAAAGTTTTTGTAATCTACGATTAATTGTTCGTTCACTGTAGTCTCCTTATTATTTTCTTTTAATAGAATCTCTTTCAATAATTTTGCATTCAACAAAGCTTTGCTGGGCTTCAAAATTATCAGGATTATTAATCTGATTTAAAATAAGCTCTGCAGATTTGCGTCCGATTTCTACAAGCGGAATTTCTACTGTTGTCAGGGCTGGTTTTAAGAATTGTGACATTGTACGGTTATCAAAACCTGCAACTGAAATATCTTTTCCAGGAACAAGTTTATTCTCATAAAGATAATCATAAACTCCGGCTGCCATAAGGTCGTTAAAACAGAAAATTGCAGAATAATCAGAGCCTTTTAAAAGTGTTTGTGCATTCTGATATCCGCTTTCTGCATCCCATTTTCCATATACAATATCTTTTTCATTTATAGAAAGGACGTTTTCTTGCATTGCCTTTTTAAAACCTTCAAGCCGTCGTTCTGTATGAATATTATTTTTTGTACCGGCAATTACAGCAATTTTTTTATGGCCGTTTTTTATAAGATGATTTGTAATATCGCAGGCAGCTTTTACATCATCAAATTCTACAGAAGAAAAACCAGGTTGTTCAGTAAAGGCATAAGAAATAACAAGCGGAATATTCAATTTTTCCGGAATACAGGAAATGCATCTTGCATGACCGGCAACGTAAATTATTCCATCAACTTTAATAGATTCAAATTCATCAATTGCCTGCTGAACAGAATCTTCGTAGCCCTTGTTATGATACCATTTGGTTCCCCATTTTGAATAAAAACGAAGGTTTTCAAGAATAGCTTTGTATTTATGCTCATCAAAATAAGCCATTATACCATCAATGATTCCTGTGGAACTGAATTCTGTAAGATCATCAATTATGATTCCTACAGAGTTTGTTTTACTGGCACGAAGTCCTCTTGCCATATAATTTGGACGGTAACCGGTTGCCTTGATTACTTCAAGAACTCTTTTTTTGGTAATTTCAGAAACATTTGATTTTCCATTGAGAATATTTGAGACAGTAGTGATTGAAACAGAACATTTTTCTGCTATTTCTTTTAAGGTAACCATTTGCTACCATTATAGCGTTACAAGTAGACAACTGTCAAAATGTACTGTAATATGTATTTTATGAAAAAGATAATGATTTTGATATTTACTTTTCTTTTATCAGCATCGCTTTGGGCTCAGTCTGCAGACGTTATAACAGATATTCTTGATACAGAAGAAGTTACTCTTGGCCAGGTATGCTATCTGACAGCAGTTCAATTAGATTATACGGATGAAAGTTCTTCATACGAAAATGCAGTAAGCGTAATGCAGAAAAAAGGTCTTTTAGCATCCTCGAAAAATGAAAATCAAAATGCTGAAAGTGCAGTTTCTGCTGTAGAAGTTGCATATTTATTTTCAAAGTTGTGGACAGTAAAAGGTGGAGTTATGTATAGAATTACAAAAGGTTCACCACGATATGTTTTTAAGCAGTTTCAGCGCGATGGTGTAATAAAGTCAACAGTTGATCCTTCGTCTCATATTTCAGGTACAGAGGCACTTTCAATTTATACGGCTTGCGTAAACACTTACAGCGATTTCAATATGTCAAGTGTTTCAATGGAGGAAATGTAAAATGAAAAAAACAAAAAAGACCTTCATTGCTCTGACCCTGTTATTCAGTTTTAGCCTTCCTTCTTTTGCACTTTCATGGAGCGGTGTAATTGATAACACAACAAAGTTTACAGAAAATCATGATTTTTCAGAGCTAGGGCTTGAACAGTCTAATGGAGTGTATCTTTCATTACGAACTCCGCTTTCAAAAAAAGGTTCCCTGGTTTTTGATGCAGAAGCCCTTTATAAATATAATCTGAAGTGTGCATTCAAAACAAATACGTCAAGTTTTAAGAATATTGTTGATTGTGATTTATTCAGATTGTCTGGTTTGTGGAAACTGGGAAACGGCACGCTGAATTTTAATGCCGGACGTTTCTTTGTAAATGATTCAAATGGAATTGTATATAATCAGATTTCCGATGGTTTACTGCTTTCTTATACTGCAAGAAAGATTGATTTAAAATTTTATGCCGGATATACAGGCCTCTTAAATCGTATGAATGTTTCTATGACAGAGAATGCACTTGTATCAGAAGAGAATGATAATTTTTACAGACTCTGTCCACAATATATTCCGGTTTCTATAGATTTCAGTTATAAGAGTCTGTTCAATAAGCATACACTCGGAATTCAGGGAGAAGCTTTCTTTCCGCTTTCAGAGAAACTTACACAGAAAACCTATGGAAGCCTTTATTTGAAAGGTCCTGTAGCAAACTTTGGTAGTTATGATGCAAGCTTTACTCTTGGAGTAGTAAAGTTTGAAAAGATTATGCTGGATGCAAAAGCTGATTTTAATTATTTTGTTTCAAACGGAATGATTACAGCGGGGCTTGAATATCTTTCATCTGCCAGTGATAGTATGCTGGCATTTACATCTATTACCAGTAGAACTGTGACTAATGATTCATTGTTTGCAGGCGGAATTATTCCTAAAGTTGCCTATATGTATGCCAAAGGTAAGCTTTATGCCTCTGTTACAGGAAAAGGAATTATTGCTATGTCAGATAATAACACTAAGTTCCATGGTATTGATGCATCTGGAACCGTAGTTATTAATGTTTTCAGCGATTTGCAGATTTCTGGAATTCTGGATGCCTTTATTGGTTTTGATGAAGCAAAGAATGCAAGTAATTATGCGGCAACTTTAAAAGCTGCCCTTCAGTTCTAAAGCGGAGGAAGAAAATGAAAAAAATCCGATTTCTTTTAATTGCTTTTTTAATTTGTGCAGGAGCTGGTCTTTATGCTGCTGATGCATCAGTTACTTTTGTGAGTGGAAAGGTAGAAGTTCAGCGTGGTACAAAATGGGTTCCACTTCAGAAGGGGGATACTTTAGCAAAGTCTGATACAATAAGTACCGGTTTTCAGTCTGAAGCCAAAATTAAACTGATGGATTCGGTATTATATCTGGGGCCGGTAACAAGAATAACTCTGGAAGAACTTGCAACAAAAGGAAATACAGATAATGTAAATGTTTATTTGAAAACAGGAGCTGCCCGTTCTCAGGTAAAACATGTTGATAATAAACGTGTAAATTATCAGGTTCATACTGCGGTAGCGGTTGCGTCTTGTCGTGGTACAGACTGGATAATTGATTCAAATAATGTAATTTCTTGTTTAGAAGGAATTGTTGCTGTTTCTGCTTATACTCCACCTGCAAACGATAATGACGAAGCTTCTGAAGATTCAGATGAAAAGGATGGTAAAGATAAGTCTAAGGACGGCGAAGAAGAAACCGATAGTGATGATGAAGATGGAGATAGTGAAGAGGCAGCAAGTCTTTCTTCAGATGATGGAATTCTGCTGACAGCAAATTACACTTTACAAGTTTCAGATGACGGTGTTGTTTCTGCACCTGTAAATACAGTAGTAAAAAATGCAAATAATATTATTACTTCTGTCACAACAGCCGCTGCACAGGGTGTAGTTAATCCTGCTGTAACTGGAACCCCGGAAAATCCTGTAGTAAAACCACCGGTTACAGAGCAAACAGGTACAGTTATTGTAACACTCGAATTGAATTAGAAGACATAATAATTGAGCATAATTTCAGTTAAAAATCTAAATTTTAAATATCCGAAGAGTAATAAGGCGGCCCTTTTTGATGTTTCTTTTGGCATTGAAAAGGGCTCTTATGTTGCCATTGTCGGCTATAACGGTTGTGGAAAAAGTACTCTCGCGCGACTTTTGTGTGGGCTTGAATTGCCCGAATCTGGTTCGATAGAAATCGAAGAGAACAATAGAATTGGTATAGTTTTTCAGTCTCCTAAAGACCAGCTGGTAAGTGGGGTTGTGTCTCGTGATACTGCCTTTGGAGCTCAGAATCTGGGGCTGGCAGCAGGCGAGGTTGAGCTTCGTGTAATTGAGTCTCTGAATGTTGTTGATATGCTGGATAGAGCTTCGTCTTCAACGTCTGCGCTTTCACTTGGGCAAACTCAGAAAATTGCATTGAGTGGAGTGCTCGCTCTTCGTCCGGAAATCTTGATTCTTGATGAAGCTGTTTCAATGCTGGATCCTTTGTCGCGTAGTGAGATTCTTGAGTTTCTGCGTTACTGGCATAAATGCGGAAATACGATTATTCAGATTACTCATGATCTGGAAACACTTGCTGATGCGGATACTGTTCTTGGAATGGAAGATGGCCGGGTGTTCTTTTACGGAACAAAAAATGCTTTTATGGAAGATGAGTCGAATGTGAGCCGGATTTGCGGAACATCACTTCCGAAAAATAAACGCAAAAAAAATATTTTTGAAAATGAAATTGCTTTGAGTCTGCGCGACCTTTCTTATGTTCATGAAAAATCGACTTCTAATGAACCATCTGGTGGTGCAAAGAAATCAGGTGCAGATAATAAAGAACACGGTATATTCGATATAAATCTTGATTTTTATAAGGGGAGTTTGACAGCTCTTACTGGTGCCTCCGGCGCGGGTAAATCAACTTTGATGGAAGTCTGCGCAGGGCTTATGAAAGCGGACAGCGGTTCTCTTTATTGTCGGAGTTCGCAACGTCCTATCATTGCCCAGCAAAATGCACAGGCGGCACTGTTCGAGTCGTTTGCTGCAGATGATGTTGCCTTTGGTCCACGTAATCGTGGTATCTGTGGAGCAGAATTAAAAGAGATAGTTGAGTGTTCTATGAATCAGGCGGCAATTCCCTTTGAAAAGTTTGGTGAGCGGCATACCTTTGAGCTTTCGGGTGGAGAACAGAGACGTCTAAGTATTGCAGGTATTCTTGCAATGAATTCAGATGTGGTTATGTTTGATGAACCTACGGCCGGTCTGGATAGTCCTTCAAGAGATGAAATAATGGCTTTGCTAAAGAGGCTTGCAGCTGAAGGAAAAACTGTAATATTCAGTACTCATAAACGTGATGAAGCTGATTTTGCAGATCGTGAAATTGTGATAAAAGATGGAAGAGTCGAGAGTGACAGCTTAGTGGAGGTTGCAGAAAACAATACTTTAGTTTCAGATGATTCTGCCAAACTTCCTCCAATGGAAATAGCAGGTTTGATTATGGGGTTAAAAAATCTTTCATCAGGCCTTTCACGTTCAAAACAAAAGAAAAAGTCTCTGGTAGAAAAAATGCCGCCTATACTCAGAATACTTTTGTTTATTATTCTTTTTGCTTTTTCGCTGGCTGTGCGTCCTGTATGGCTATGTGGCGTTGCACTTTTGACAGGTATAATTTATTGCCTTTTCTGCGGCTTTTCTATCCGACGTCTGTTTAAAAGCAGTTTGAAGATACTTCCATTTCTTTTGTTTTTCAGTATCTTTCAGATTGTTTTCCATCCGGCTCTACCGGACGAGATTCGCTTTACAAGCTGGAAGTGGTTTATGATAACTCCGTCAAAATTGCTTTTCTGTCTTGCGGCAATTTTACGAACAGATGCTGCTCTTGCCTGTATTTCAGCATTTTTTATTTCTACTCCAGAATACGATCTTATGGACGGATTAAAAATCCTGCTGCGTTTTATGTGCTTTTCGAAAAAGCTTATCCGTTATGTAATTTTAATTATAGAAGTAATTTTCAGATTCATTCCTCTACTGGTTGATGAAGCTGTTGCAATTTTAAAAACTCAGGCAATTCGAGGCGGCTTAGGAACAGTTGAAGGTAAGCTCGCAAAAATCAGGGCAGTGATACCATTGATTGTTCCGCTTGTAATTCAGACAATTAAACGTTCCGAAGCGCTTGCAGATGCTATAACAATGAGGTGTTTTAAATGACAAAAGTAAACGGATTCAAAAATGATTTTAAGATTTGCCCTATGTGTGGCAGTAATAAAATAGAAAATCATGGTAACAGAAAATGGATGTGCCCGGACTGTGGCTTTGATCTTTATAATAATGTTGCTACAGCTGTTGGACTTATAATTCAGGATAAAAATAAAAATATACTTTTTGAAGTTCGCGCAAAAGAACCTCGCAAAGGTTTTTATGCCCTACCGGGTGGTTTTGTTGATTTTGATGAAAGTGCAGAAGAAGCTGCTATGCGAGAATGTCGTGAAGAAATTGGGGTTGAAATTGATAATGTAAAATATTTATGCTCAGCTCCCAATACTTATGAATACAAGAATCTGGAATATAAAACCTGCGACATTTTTTTTACAGCAGATTTGCCGCCTCAGTTTGAATCAATCGAAGATTTTATAAAAAGCCTTAAACCTGAAGAAAGTGAAGTTCTGGGCTTTAAATCTTTTCGGGTTGCCTCCCTGGAAGATATAGAAAAAATTCCACTTGCTTTTGAGAGTGCCCGTATAACGCTTAAAAAATTTCTGGAGAAATAAAATGAGTCTTAAAACAATTATTTTCGCAGTAATTCCATTTTGTCTTATGATTATCATAAGTGTCGGCATGCCTTTTTATAGAATTAGTGTTATGAAAAAGGCTGGAAACAAAGTACTTGCGCTGGCAAAAAAGAATCCTTTTTCATCATATTTTACAACAGGAATTGCCTTTATCCTGCTGCTTTTAACGGTAAAAATAGATTTCGGTCGCCTTAATTTTGTTATTCCCTTATGTGGTGTTTTAGGAATCTTCATAGCTACCCGCGAAAGCACCTTTTATCCTGTGAACGGCATTTATGAAAATCTTATGATAGTAGGCTCAGACATTTTCTGGTATAAAGATATTGAAAAAATCTTAACAGAAGAAGAATCTAATCACCCTGACTACATGATTATGATAAAACCCAAAAAAGGTCGCACCCGCCAGTTCACCTTCGACAACGCCAACGAAGCCACCGAAGTCCTCGCTATACTCAAAAAGAAGTGTGATTAGTATATAGAAGAAACCCCATGAATAGATCCTGAAACAAGTTCAGGATGACGCTTTAAATATACCCGGGTGAAATGATGGGCGGAGTGAAAAAACACATCAGACTGCATCGAGGGGTTTTGGCGCTTAGCCATAAAAAGGATTCGAGGATTTTCGCTTGCGAAAACCGCAGAATCCTTACGCAAAAACCAGCTCGCCCACAGTCTGATGTGTTTTTTTTCACGGGAGCCCATCAAGATTTCTGTTATTTATAACGCTAGCACCTCAAATTTTGTTATCATGATATCTATTGACAAAGGTATCCATCTTCTATATATTAAACATACATTTTTTTTGGTGTGGTACCCAAGCGGTAAGGGACTGGTCTGCAAAACCATCATTGGTAGGTTCGACTCCTATCCACACCTTCTCTGGAGAGTTCCTGCAATCCCGCAGGACGCCGAAGGGTTAGGAAAGCTTTCTGCATATTTCTGTAAGAAGTTTCTGATATCTCAGGCATAAGGGACGGAGCAATATAAAATATATACGTTCTGTTTTACTCTTTAGGGAGCTGGTTTTTGAAAGCCAGCTCTTAATTTTTTTAAAGGGGACAAACAACATGTTTGAACAAATCCTAAACACTATCGACGACATTGTATGGGGAATCCCAACAATCGCCCTTATTCTTGTTACTGGTATCGTAATGACTATTGCGACACGCGGTATTCAGTTTACAAAGCTTGGACGTGCATTCAAGAGCATTTTCAAGGAAAACGAAGGAAAGGGAGAACTTTCTGGTTTCTCTGCTCTTTGTACAGCTCTTTCTGCAACAATTGGTACTGGTAACATCGTAGGAGTTGCAACTGCTATTCTTGCCGGTGGTCCAGGTGCTCTTTTCTGGATGTGGGTTGCAGCTCTTCTTGGTACTGCTACAAAGTATGCTGAATGTATGCTTTCTATTAAGTATCGTGAAGTTAAGGAAGACGGCCATGTTCTTGGTGGACCTTTCTATGTAATTGAAAAAGGAATGGGTAAGAACTGGAAATGGCTTGCTGTTCTCTTTGCAATTTTCGGAACTCTCGTAGGTCTTTTTGGTATTGGAACCTTTACTCAGGTAAACGGTATTTGTGGTGCTATTCAGAATGCCTTTGATGCTGATAAATCACACATTGCTTTCTCTCTCTTTGGAAATGATTATACATGGGCTACAGTAATTGGTGGCGCAATCATAACAATCGCAACTGCCCTTGTTGTTATTGGTGGTTTGAAGAGAATCTCTAAGGTTGCAGAAAAGGTTGTTCCTGTAATGGCTGTAATTTATGTATTCCTTGGTGTTTCTGTAATCATTATGAATGCTACTCGTGTTCCTGCTGCTTTTGCTTTGATTTTCAAGGGTGCATTTGGTGCAGATACTGGTGTTAAGGCAATTGCCGGTGCAGCTGCCGGAACAATCATCCGTATGGCTATGCAGAAAGGTATTGCACGTGGTATCTTCTCTAACGAAGCAGGTCTTGGATCTGCTCCAATTGCTGCTGCTGCCGTTCAGACAGACGAACCTGTAGAGCAGGGTATGGTAAATATGACTGGTACTGTAATTGATACTTTGATTATCTGTACAATGACTGGTCTTTCTATTGTACTTGCTGGTGGTGATGTATGGAACTCTGGTGCAACAGGTGCCGCCCTTACTTCTCGTGCATTCTCAGCTATTCTTGGTGGTGACAACATTTCTGTTCAGTTCCTTTTGATGCTTTGTCTCGTATTCTTTGCATTCACAACAATTCTTGGCTGGGACTACTACTCAGAAAAATGTCTTGAATATTTGACTGGCGGAAATATGAGTGTTGTAAAAGTTTACCGCTGGCTTTACATCATTGCAGTTGCTATTGGACCTTACATGACAATTTCTGCTGTATGGACAATCGCTGATATTACAAACGGTTTGATGGCTATTCCAAACTGTATTTCTTTGATTGTACTTAGCGGTCTTGTTGCTAAGGAAACAAAGGCTTATTTCGACAAATATCCTAAATTAGCCTAAAATCGAAGAACCGTTAAAAAACGGGCTGCAACAGCGGCCCGTTTTAGGTTCATCGAAAGAATGGCTCAGAGGCAAGCTGTGCTTGCCGACTTGCTAAGATTCCCGGGGCAAGCCCGGGAATGACACATAATCCCTACTTCCTAAAAATCCTTCTTTCTGATATATTAAAAGCATCCCACTATTTATTAAGAGGTCCAATATGCCTTATACAGAACCAACAAGTCTAGCGATTGTTGCGTGTCCTGGTGGCGAAGCTTTCGCCAATGAAGTCATAACGCACCTTAAACATATGTACAAACACCGCTTCACCTTGAAGAACGATGTATTGTCTAAGCGTTATGAGCTGAGTAAAGAAGAGCTTGTGAACAGAATCAATCTGCAGAACGATTTGCAGACGTCTGATCTGTGCATAAGAGGTGCTACGGATAAGTATAGACCGCCGGTGTTCAAGGTGAACGCGCGCTTTACTTATTTTGCTAATGGTGAGGTGAAAACTGAGTTGTTGGATACAGTCCGCGGAAAAGATGTATTTATTTTCCAGGATGTTGAAAACCACGAAGTTCTTTCTCTCAATGGCGGTGCTAACAAGGTAAAAATGTCTGTAAACGATCACCTTGTTTCGCTGCTTGTAACGATTGATGCGGTGCGTATTGCAGGAGCCGAAAAAATCACTCTGGTTGTTCCGGCTTATCCTTATGCAAGACAGCATAAACGTAAGGGTCGTGAAGGTCTTACTGCAAGTCTTTTGGCTCATGTTTACGAAATGCAGGGCGTTGACCGAATTATTACTCTGGATATCCATTCGCGCGAGATAGTAAATGCTTTCTCACGTTGTAATCTTGATAATCTTCATGCCAGCTACCAGATTATCCGCGAGCTTTCAAAGATTGTGGATTTGACTGGTAAATCAGAAGATCTTGTAATTGTTTCTCCTGATACTGGCGCTATTGATAGAAATAAATTTTATGCTTCTGGATTGAAGCTTCCGCTTGCTATGATTTACAAGGAGCGCGATTATTCAATCGTAACTCAGGATGCTCATTCTACAAACATTAAGTCTGTTAAGCTTTTGGGTGATGTAAAGGGTAAGGTTGCCTTCCTTGCTGATGATATGCTTGGAACAGGAGGAACTCTTCTTAAAGCTATGGAGTTCCTGAAAGGTCAGGGGGCGACAAAGGTTATTTGTGCAATTTCACTTCCATTCTTTACAGGAGACGCAATCAAGAACTTTGATGAAGCTTACGAGAAGGGGCTTTTCTACCGCATTATTGGTACAAACGCTGTTTACCACGAAGAGCTTTTGAAGCGTGAATGGTACATCAGTACAGATGTAAGCGGCCTTTTTGCAAACGTTATTACCCGTATCCATTATAACCAGTCGCTCAGCGAACTGCTTGATAATAGAAATATAATCGAGAAGGTTGTAAAGCACGAGTAACAGATTGTCGGGCATGATCCGCCAATAAATAAGTTGTCATGGGGATGACCAAAAAGTTTACTTTCTAGTGTCATTCCGAACTTGTTTCGGAATCTATAGGCCTAGATATAGTGTAGATGCTGAAACATAGGGAGCGACACTGCATAGCAGTGTAAAAACAGTCCAGTGGACTGTTTTTAGCGAGTCTCCGAGCAGCTATGCTGCGAAGGTTCAGCATGACGATACTTTTTGGACAGCCCCATCTTTTTATATGATAGATACTATTCTTTGTGTTGACATAGGAACGACTTCTCTAAAGGCTGGCTTAATAACTGTATGCGGTGAGGTTGTTTCTTTTTGCTCCATTCCATTTGACGAACCTCATGATCGTTTTATTGCCTGTTCCTGGTATGATGTTTTTTTGAAGGCTGCCGGTAAACTTGTACAGCAGGATGTTCAGGTAACCGGAGTTTGTATTTCGGGAAACGGCCCGACGGTTGTAACAGAAAGCGGGCTTACTTTCTGCTGGAATGAAGATACTGGTGCAGTGGCAGAACTTATTCCTGACTGTGCCCGTTCTTCTCTTTTTATTCCAAAAATCCTTTCAATAAAAAATCACTTTCCTGAAGTATGGAAAAAACATGAAAAACTTTTTTCCGGCCCGGAATATCTTATATATCTTTTGACAGGTCAGGCTGTTACTATTCTTCCGGAAGAGCGTTTTGAAAAAGCTTACTGGAATGATGAAATGCTTGAAGCCTGCGGTATTAGAAAAAATCTTCTTCCGCCTTTTGTAAAACCTGGCGATAAATGCGGTTTACTGTATCTTGATGATTTGCAGCAGCAGGGGCTTTCGTTTACAGAGAATTGCCCTGTAATTGCCGGTGGCCCGGACTTTATTGTCGCTCTGATTGGAACCGGCACTCTTGTTAGCGGACGGCTCTGCGACCGTTGCGGAAGCTCTGAAGGACTTAACTTTTGTACTGATAAGGTTTTGCATGGAGAAGGTTTGCGCATTCTGCCTTCTGTGATTCCGGGGCTCTGGAATGCTTCGTATCTGATTCCAAACAGCGGAGAGCTTTCTGAAGATGAACGGCTTGCTGAGGTTGAGCGAGGTGTTAGTTGCCTTAAACAGGCCTCTTCTGAGGCCGGTGTACAGTTTCCTTGTGAGATGGCTGTTACCGGCGGACAGACTAATGATGAACTTTTGCTTCGTGAAAAATCGGAGCGGCTTGGTATGAAAATATTGCGTCCGGCGGACGAAGGAAGTAAAAGCCATTTTGTTCATAGTGAACTTATGGGCGATGCTTGCGCTGCCTGTTTTGGACTTGGGCTGTACGGCTCTTTGCAGGATGCTGCGGCGCAGATTGTGAGACTTGAACCTTATAAGGGTGCTGTATGAAAATCTATAAAATTCCTTCTGACCTTCGTGCCTTTATTTTTGATATAGATTCAACCTTGTATACGAATCAGGCTTATGCCTTTGAGCAGGTAGATTGTCAGGTTCGTCAGTTTGCTAAAGAACGCGGCATTTCTGCAGATGAAGCTCGCCGTATGGTTGCTGAATACCGCAAACAATTTGCAGCAGAGCATAACGGCAGTAAGGTAAGTCTTGGGAATACTCTTCTTTCTTTTGGAGTACCTATTGAACAGAGTGTACAGTGGCGTCGCGAGCTTCTTGAACCAGCTGATTTTCTCAGACGGGATGAAAAGCTTATTGTCGAATTGAAAATTTTGCAGAAAAAATATCAGCTGATTTGCGTTACAAATAATCCAGTGCTGCCGGCGCGAAAGACCTTGGATGCCTTGGGAATCTCAGAATTTTTTCCTGAGATTGTTGGACTTGATACTTGTTTTAAGTCTAAACCTGCTCTGGAGCCTTTTGAGACTGCGGTAGAAAGACTTTCAAAATCATCAGAATCTGAAATAAATGCAGAAAATTGTATTGCAATAGGCGACCGCTACGATATGGATATCGCTTTACCTCTAAAAATGGGTATGGGCGGAATTTTGGTAAATTGGGTTGAAGAAGTATACCAAATTCATAAAAATGTGTTATAATAGTAGATATAATGAAGACCAGGCATTTTGTTTCAAATATTGAACTGACCAATAGCGGAAATCTTTCTCTTTTCTTTCTGGGAACTGGTAATGCGTTTACAAAAACTGCGTTTCAAACAAACCTTCTGATAATAAAAGGGCAGGATCATCTTCTGGTTGACTGCGGAACCTTGTGTTCTTATGCCTTTGAAAACATGTATAACGGCAGAATCACAGATATTAAGAATCTGCTTTTGACTCATCCTCATGCTGATCACATTGGAGGTGTTGAAGAACTTGCTCTTGAAGGTAAATATATCACTAAAAGACTTGTTAATCTTGTTATAACAGATGAGTTTAAGAAGAGCCTGTGGGAAGAGTCTCTGAAGGGTGGTATTCAGTACAGTGAAGAAGGCGTAATGACTTTTGATGATTATTTTAATCAGATAAAGCCTGTTCGTATTCAGAAAAAACCTTTTGAAATGTTTGAAACAAATGTTGGAAGTATAAACATTAAGCTCTTCCGGACACGTCACGTTACTACAAGAAAAAAATCCTTGAAAAAATCTCAAATTTCCTATGGATTAATTATTGATGACCGTATATTATTTACTGCAGATACACAGTTTAATCCGTCGCAGTTACAATTCCTTCTGGATAAATACAAGAAAATCGAAGTTATTTTTCATGATTGTGATGTTATGGGCTATTCTCGCGGTGTCCATGCTGCTTATGATGAACTGGTTACATTGCCAAAGGAAATTAAGGAAAAGACGTTCCTTTCTCATTATTCTGAGGCAGTTAGTACAATTGATGCGCTGGTAGATGGATTTGCCGGTCTTGCTAAGCATTGGGTGTACTACGATTTTGATTAGGCTCTGTAGCTCACTTGGATAGAGCGGGGAATTGTAAAATGCTAAAAACTTCGCTGTCGCAAAGTTTTTTTAACGCATTTTGCTATCGTAATCCCTAAGCAAAAGGTAGTGCGTTCGAATCGCAAATAGAAATGCGACTCGAAAAATTAAAGTGTAATTAATTAGGCTCCGTAGCTCATCTGGATAGAGCGGTTGCCTCCTAAGCAACAGGTAGTGCGTTCGAGTCGCATCGGAGTCATAGCTCAGCTGGATAGAGCTTTTAAATAAGTAAAATGCTAAAAACTTCGCTGTTGCGAAGTTTTTTTAACGCATTTTGCTATTGTACGCCTAAGCAAAAGGTGTGCGTTCGAATCGCATCAGAGTCATTTTATAAAAAAAGCCGAGGTCTTAGCCTCGGCTTTCTTCTTTTAGAATAATCCGTGAATTATTCCGTTGTCGTCAACATCTATGTTTAGGGCGGCTGGGGCTTTTGGTAAGCCTGGCATTGTCATAATGTCGCCGGCAAGGGCAACTACAAAGCCTGCTCCTGCATACAATTGAACGTCGCGAACTGGGAAGGTGTATCCGCTTGGAGCGCCAATGAGTTTTGGATCGTGGCTGATTGAGTTCTGAGTTTTTGCGATACAAACCGGAAGTTTGCCGTAGCCGGCATCTTCAAAAGTCTTGAGTTTTTTGAGGGCGGCAGGGTCAAAGTCAACGTCAGCGGCGCGGTAAATCTCTTTTGCGATTGTGCGGATTTTGTCTGCGAGTGGAAGGTCCAGCTCGTAAAGCGGATGGTAATTTGCCTTTCCGCTGTCTGCAATTTCTGCAACAGTGCGGGCGAGGTCTGCGGCTCCTTCGCCGCCTTTCCCCCAGCCTTCGCTGAGCACAGCTGTTGAACCGTTGTCGCGGCAAAGCTTTTCGAGCAGCTGGATTTCTTCATCAGTATCAGTTATGAATTTATTTACAGCAACTACAGCAGGCAAGCCGAACTTTGCAACGTTTTCAATATGAGTCTTTAGGTTTGCAAAGCCTTTTTCCAGGGCTGCTGTGTCCGGTTTTGCAAGGTCTGCTTTTGCAACGCCGCCGTGCATTTTAAGGGCGCGGATTGTTGCAACAATTACTACAGCTGCTGGCTTGAGGCCTGCTGCTCGGCACTTGATGTCTAAGAACTTTTCTGCACCAAGGTCTGCGGCAAAGCCTGCTTCTGTTACAACATAGTCGCCGGTTGCGAGGGCGCAGAGAGTTGCGTTTACACTGTTACAGCCGTGGGCAATATTTGCAAAAGGTCCGCCATGAACAAAGGCCGGATTCTTTTCCAGAGTCTGAACAAGGTTTGGTTTAATTACATCTTTTAAGAGGGCCGCAATAGCACCAGTGCACTTGAGCTGACCAAAGGTTACGTTTTCACGGGCATAGTTCTGGCCGATTACAATACGGTCAATGCGCTCTTTAAGTTCACTGATTGTGCGGCTGAGACATACAATTGCCATAATTTCGCTTGCAACAGCAATAGAGAAGTGATCCTCGCGAGGCACTCCCTGCATGCGTCCTCCGAGTCCTATTGTAATATTGCGTAGGGCGCGGTCGTTCAAGTCTACACAGCGTTTCCAGGAAATAGTGCGCGGGTCAATTCCAAGTTCATTTCCCTGCTGAAGATGATTATCAATAAGAGCTGCAATCAAGTTATTTGCAATTGAGATTGCATGAATATCGCCTGTAAAATGAAGGTTGATATCTTCCATTGGAACAATCTGAGCATATCCGCCGCCACAGGCACCGCCCTTTACACCAAAACAAGGTCCAAGACTAGGCTCGCGCAGGGCAACAACAGTTTTCTTTCCTATGCGGTTGAGACCATCTGCAAGACCGATGGAAACAGTAGACTTGCCTTCTCCGGCCGGAGTAGGGGTAACGGCTGTTACAAGAATCAGCTTGCCTGGATTTTTGGCAGCCTTTTCCTGAAGGGCACGGAGCTCTTCAAAAGTAATTTTTGCCTTGTAAGGGCCGTAGTTTTCAAGCTTGTCTGCAGAGATTCCAATTTTAGCGGCAACTTCAGCCACCGGAATCATCTTATTTTTCTGAGCGATTTCGATATCTGTCATTAAAACGTCCTTGTGATTTTTTCACAGATATTTTAACTGATTAGTGGGGTTTTAACAAGTAAGGGGAAATATAATGAGAATTAAACAAGGTTCCAGTTGTTGCAAATTTTGCAACAACTGGAAATAATCGAAAATCTAAAGATAGTCAGAGAAATTGTGGTGAAAAAATACACTGCAGATTTTAAATCTAGAAAAACAAACAGTTATGATATATACTTAACTTATGACTTTGGCAAAACCTTTTGTAAAATGGGTTGGTGGGAAAAGCCAATTACTAGAAGAAATAAGTGGAAAGTATCCTCAGACAATTAAAAAATACTGTGAACCGTTTGTTGGTGGCGGTGCTGTTTTATTTGATATTTTAAGCAAAAAACATCCTGAAACAGTTCTTATTAATGACATCAATAAAGAATTGATTAATACTTATTCACAGATTAAGAACAACTGTGATGGAATGATTTCTCAGTTATCAGAAATCCAGTCAATTTATAAAGCTCATACATTGGAAGAAAATAAAGCTTTTTTCTTTAAGTATTTGGGCGTTCCGGCTAAAGCCGTTGGCTGTTCCGCACTTCGCTACCGCTCATCCTCCTCGCTTCGCTGTGGTGGAGTTCGCAACTTCGTTGCTCCGTGTTCCATAGCCTAACGCAAGGAAAATCTATGAAACAATATGAAGCAGTTATTCAAACATTAGAAAAACTCGGTGGAGTTGCCACTCTTGGACAATTAAATCAAGAAGTTTTCAAAATTAAAGATTGTGAATGGAAAACAAAAACACCTTTTGCGTCAATACGACGTATTGTTCAGGAAAACGAAAATATTTATAAAATCAAACCAGGTTTATGGGCTTTAAAATCATATCAGAAAGAACTTGAACAAAAAGGTATTATTGTTGAAACTGAAAATAATAAAGATTCTAAAGAAGTAATAGAATTTAATCATTCATATTACCAGGGGCTTCTTGTATCTATTGGCAATTTGAAGAAACTAGGAACTTTCGTTCCGAATCAAGATAAAAATAAGAAGTTTTTGCATGAAAAACTGGGTGATTTAAGAAGTCTTCAAGAATTACCGAAATTCTCTTATGATTCGTTTGTTTCAAGAAGTTCTACTATTGATGTAATTTGGTTTAACAAGAGAAATATGCCTGATTCTTTTTTTGAAGTAGAGCATTCTACAGATATACAAAACTCATTGATGAAGTTTTATGATTTACAAGATTTTTATACTCGAATGTTTATTGTTGCTGATGAAAAGCGTCATGAAGAATATGATAAAAAACTGAGTTACAATTCTTTTTCAAAAATGAAAAATGATAAACGTGTGGCTTTTCTCAGTTATGATGAATTGGAACGCCAGTATCGACAAACAATAGAATTGCAAAGCATTCATACAGTGATTCTTTAACACTTGATATTTTATTAAATTTGATCAATTGTAAAAACATGAGATTTCTTGTAGCAAGTATGGACTCAGGTAGAACTTTTGCACCTGATGGTGAAGAATTTGAAAATATGCAAATCTTAGGATTCGTTGATGCTAACAGCATAATTGAAGCTCGCAAAAAATTTTTTACAGAGAATTCAGAACTGCTAAAACATGGGTATGGTTCTGAATGGGATTTAAAGTTTTATTCTTGTGAAGATTCAGCCTCCCCTGAAGAATCTGAAAATTTCTTTAAATACTCATTGTCTCATAATCAGATGCACTTTTGGGGAAGTACAATTGGTTCTTTTTCCGTTCCTCTTAATAAAGATATATTATCTCTGTTAAAGGAGAAAGGTATTGAAGAAAATGACCCTATAGAATTTTTTGATGAGACTGTGAAACTTTTATACCAGCAAGTTATAAAATAAAGATTTTACTCTTGCAAAAGGAAATTGTCTTGAGCTTCTTCCAAATATCAATTTTCAATTCGATATGATTTTTGCAGACCCTCTTTATTTTCTTTCTAACGGCGGTATATCTGTTCAAAGCGGTAAACAAGTTTCTGTAAATAAAGGAGATTGGGATAAATCACAAGGATTTGAAAAAGATAACGAATTCAATCGTCAATGGTTAAGTCTTTGCCGAGAAAAGCTTACAGAAGATGGTACTATATGGATTAGCGGAACATATCACAATATTTTTAGCGTTGCTCAAATGCTTAACGAATTAGATTTCCGTATTTTAAATTGCATTACCTGGGCTAAAACTAATCCACCACCAAATCTTTCATGTAAGTTCTTCACTCATTCAACGGAGTTTATTCTTTGGGCAAGAAAGAATAAAAAAGTAACTCACTATTTTAATTATGAATTGATGAAAGAAAGTAATGGCGGAACTCAGATGCGTGATTTGTGGAGTTTGCCTGCAATTGCAAAATGGGAAAAGTCTTGTGGCAAACATCCAACACAAAAACCACTCCCTTTACTTGCACGAATAATTTTAGCCTCAACTCAAGAAAATGACTGGATATTAGATCCCTTTACAGGTAGCTCAACAACAGGTATAGCAGCAAGTTTATTAAACCGGCGTTTCTTAGGATTAGACCAGGAAGAATCATTTTTGGAAATATCTAAAAAACGTAGAGAAGAAATTAATGATATTAATACTCGATATGAATATCGAGAAAAAATAATGAAATATTCTGATAAACCTTTAACCGACATTTTTGAAGTACAAGAAACAGAACCTTATTATGGACCTGATTTGCCAATAAAATGAAATTGTAAGTTTGATGTGTAAATATTACACATCAAGTTTGAATATTTAAAATGTGAGTAAAACTAATTGGCAACTGTTGCAGAAAGTGCAACAGTTGCCAATAATCTAGAATCTAGTGATATTCAGGAGATTTGAGGTGCAAACAATGCACCTCAAGTTATTGTAAAAGTTGTAAGTCTGATTCAGAGAGTTCTTTATATTCTCCAAGTTCCAGCGACTCATCCAACTGGAGCTGCCCCATTGAGATTCTTTTCAAGTAAACAATTCTATTTCCCACAGCCGCGAACATTCTCTTTACCTGGTGGTATTTGCCTTCGTAGATTGTGAGGTGGGCGATTTTGTCGTTTAGCCAGGTGATTTGGGCGGGCTGGGCGGTGAAGCCTTGCTCGTTGTCTTCTGGGCCGACCTTGATGCCGTTTTCGAATTTTGCGGTGATTGCGGTCTGGTGTTCTGCGGTTTCAGTATGCTCCAAACCGCACAGGTATGTTTTACTGATATGCGATTTTGGTGAGATTAAGCGGTGAGTCAATTCTCCATCAGTTGTAAAAAGCAGAAGTCCTTCTGTGTCCATGTCCAGGCGGCCGACTAAGTGAAGCTTGTCCTGCAGGTATGGGGTGCGCAGACTGTCGTCCAGAAGGTCAAAAACTGTTCCGTGGTCGCCTTCTTTTGTGGAGCAGACGTAGTGCTGGGGCTTATTCATCATCAGATAGAGATTTTTATGAAGGTTGATTTCTTCGCCGTCTACGGAAATTGTGTCGCTTTCAGCGTCTACTTGAGTTGCCGGATCATAAGAGCGGCTGCCGTTCACGAGGACTTCGCAATTACGGAGAAGTTTTCTTATATCTTTGCGCGAGCCGAAGCCTTCGTGAGCTAATAATTTGTCCAGACGTTCTTTTGACATAAGCTGTGTTCTGTGGTGGTTTCGATACGCCCTGCGGGCTACTCAACCACCGTATTTTCAGTTTATTTTCTATCCATCAGCGGAACAAAGTCGCGCTCTTTTGAGATGTTCTTGTAAGCAGGTCGGTAGATACGGCCGCCGCTGACAATTTCCTCAAGGCGGTGAGCAGACCATCCGGCAATACGTGAAATTGCGAAGATTGGTGTAAAGAGCTCGCGAGGAATGTTGAGCATAGAATAAACAAGGCCAGAGTACATATCAACATTTGCACAAATCTTTTTATCAGACTGGTGAACGTCCTGAATGATTGCAGGAGCAAGCTTTTCAATCAAATCATAAAGAGCAAACTCTTCGAGGAAGCCTTTTTCCTTAGCAAGCTTTTTAGCCTTTGCCTTGAGAAGAACTTCACGAGGGTCGCTGATTGTATAAATTGCGTGACCCATACCGTAAATGAGACCAGAGTGGTCGCCAGCCTCTTTTGCTGCAATCTTTCTCAGGTAGTTGCCGACTTCTTTTTCGCTTGTCCAGTCCTTTACGTTAGCCTTGATGTCATCCATCATTTCCATAACCTTGATGTTTGCACCACCATGGCGGCGTCCTTTAAGGGAACCAACAGCAGCAGCCATTGCAGAATAAGTATCTGTATCGGCAGAAGAAACAACGTGAACTGTAAGAGAAGAGTTGTTACCACCACCGTGCTCAGCGTGCAGAATCAAAGCAAGGTCGAGAATTTCAGCCTCAAGACGTGTGTACTGCTTGTCTGAGCGGATAAGGCGGAGGAAGTTTTCTGCAGTAGAAAGCTCAGGTTTTGGGTTATGAATAAAGAGAGATTTATTGTCGTAGTAGCGGCGCTTTGCCTGATAACCGTAAGCAGCCAGAGTAGAGAAGCGGGCAATCAGCTGAATACACTGCTTGATTACATTGCTTACGCTGCGGTTTTCAGGATCCTCATCATAAGAATAGCTTGCGAGAACTCCGCGGGCAATCTTGTTCATAATGTCGTTAGAAGGAGCCTTCATAATCATGTCTTCTGTAAAGTTTGCAGGAAGAACACGGCACTCGCCGAGATAGTTAGAGAATGCTTCGAGCTTAGTCTGATTTGGAAGCTCTCCGAAAAGAAGGAGATAAGCGCACTGCTCGTAGCCGAACTGCTTGTTTTTTTCTGCGTCTTTAATCAGGTCTTCTACATTGTAGCCGCGGTAAACAAGGCGGCCGGGAATTGCAATTTTCTTGTCATCTTTGATTTCGTAACCAACTACATCACCAATGCGTGTAAGACCAACGAGTACACCGGTTCCGTTTGCATTACGGAGGCCTCGTTTTACATCATATTGCGAGTAGAGCTTCTGATCGATAGGGTCGTTGTGGACAGCCAGTTTTTCCAGATTCTTAAGAATTGCTGCTTCAGATTTGTTAGACATCATTGCCTCCGTAATATAAAGAAATGCATAATTATGCAATAAAATTACATAATTATACGGATTATGTAAATTAAATTCAATATAAAATTTAAGAAATATTGTCAGAAAAACAGGGCAAATGCATAATAAATGATTTATGAAAAGTTGGCGCGAGGGAGCGGGGCGTGGGGCAAAAACACTCTTTTTGTGGCTGCCGCGAAAGCGGCAGTTAAATAGTTTCTATACCACAAAAAGCGTGTAGCGCATTATTGCGCGGTTTTGACCCACGAATCCGTGACCGGGAGCCATATTTTGAGGTGAAACTATTTATTATGTATTTGCCCCACGACCCGCTCCCTCGCGCCGGCTTTTTCGTGAATCTTATAAATGCGGAATTGTTCCACAGTTTTTATGGAAATTGTCGTGAAATTATGTATTTCTTTATATCACTAAAAGGTTGGGACTATTTCGCGAATCTCTCTGCCGGGGTTACGAACCAGACTGCTTCCATGGTGGTGTCGCCGTCGTTTTCGAGGACGTGTGGGGAGCCTGAGGAGAAAGAAACGCTGTCGCCTTCTTCGAGGATGTATTCCTGGCCGGCGTAGGTGAACTTGGCGCGACCTTTGAGAACGAGGCCGATTTCGCGGCCTATGTGGCCGAAGGAACCGTGGTGGGTGTGAGAGCCTGCTGGGATCTTAATAATGTAGGATTCAGTAGATTCTTCGCCGGTTGGAGATTCCGGGCGGGCCAGCTCTTCGTAGACAACTTCGTCTTCTTTTACGCTGGCGCGAGATTCGGCGCGGATTATGTGAACCGGGCGCTTTTTGCGGTATTCTTCAAAAAGATATTCGAGGTTGATGTCCAGAACATCTGCAAGGGCAAGTAGGGTGTCAATTGCAGGGGATACGTGATTTCTTTCAATCTGAGAAACAAGACTTTCACTTACGCCTGCGCGCTGTGCAACAACCTTAAGAGTGTAGCCTCTATGCTCGCGAACCTGACGGAGTTTTTCTCCAAAATGGTAAGGAACTTTCTTTGAGCCAGTTTCTTCTTCTTTTTCAGGATTTTGCGAAGGTGTCATTATTTTGTTTCTCCTTATTTTCTGCGGTTACAAACTGGATAAAGTAGTCTTCCAGTGTCTTTTTTGGGCCTTCCAGATGCAGGCGGGCTCGCGAACGGGCATTGTCGCGGCGGATTGTATACATTGAGTAGAAGTCGCGGTAGTCCAAACCGGCATCGGCTTTAACATGCTCTCCGAGGAACTTTGAAACTTCATCACGCCCAATGGCTGGTATTCCTTTTGTTTTAAGTATCTGGCGCAGAGACTGAATCTGCTCGGTAGAAATACCAAACAAAAACTCTTCCATTGCCTGGGAAACTCCATCGTCTCCCATCTTTTGTTTAATAAAGCTGATCCACTGGTCATCCATCTGCATTGAAATCAAAAGCAGTTCACTTGTTCCCATCATAGTACCAAAGGCAGGAGCAAGCTTGCGGCGGGCAGTCCATACAGACTGAAGAATAGGCGCTACGTTTTCACTGGTTTCATCGTTCCAGTGTTCCCAAAGGAGCAGCAAAGAAAGGGCCCATTCCCGGCGGAATTCCATAGGCTGTTCAGTATCAGAAATCAGGTTCAAATAAACATCTTCAGCAAGAAGAGAGAACATAGAAAGAATTGTTTCTGTATCAAAGGCTTTGGAAAGCTTTTCAAAATCTTTTCCAAGATGGCCTGCGTATTTTGCAAAATTTGAAAGAGTGTGAGCCTTTGCAATAAGAAGGCTTTTTCCAAGAACGGCCTTTGAAGGAAGGCGTAGGGTACGGTCTCCGGCATCCTGGTGCTTGATGAGTGATTCAATAAGGGTTGTGCGGGTACGGGTGCCGCCTGCAAGTTCTGAGCGTTCAAGAAGAGAAGGAAATTTCGAAACTGAGGAATCAATGGAATTTAAGTCCATAATTCGGTTTACGAAGGTTTGATAGTGTTCCTTATCATTTTCTTTTGTGTAATCTAAAAGCTGATTAATGAGACCATTCTGGCGTTCGGTAAATGCACCATTATTGTCAGCGTTTGTATTTTCATCTTCCGCTGAGTGATCGAGAAAGGAATTTATATCTACCTGTTCAAATTCTTGAGTGCTCATTTTATCTGGTCATTTGTTATCTAGTTTTTTTAATTATATTAAAGGGTTTTATTTCTATTAAACTCAGTTCTTCTATTATAAATCATATTTTTTATTTGTCTAGCCGATAATTAAAAATAAACTGTCAAAAAATGTAGATTCCGAAAATAATCCGGAATGAATCTGCGAGGGTGAAATTATGCATAAAAAATGGATTCTGATAACTTTGGTTTTTATGATTGTTCAGGTAGTTTTTGCACAATCAGATGGTTCTCAAACCACCTTGTATACAGCAAAACAGCAGCAATTGAGAATTACAGCAGGAAATGTACGTCTTGTGCGTGATGAAAAGAATGGCGGCTATCATCTTTATGTAAAAAAACTGCCAAATGTAAATTCCATCCTTTTGACAGAAACTACAAAAGATCCTGAAGGTAAGAGTGATAGTTATGCTTATAGGGCACAAGAATATAACAGTATAAATGGAGATGAAATCCGTTATCTGGATGGTAAGAAACTTGAATCTGAGGGTGCAAAATACAGCCTTGTGGATTCAACTCCGGAAAATACAAGTTTTTTTGGTCCTGCATTCCATATTTATATTCCGGAAACAATTGTTTACGGTTATGAATGGTCTCGTAACGGCCAGGTTAAGATAGGAAAGGGAACTTTTATAAATATTCGCTCTTTTGAAAAGCCTTATGCAGATTATACCGGCGATTATATGGACAGTCCTTTTATGTTTGATTTGAAGGTGACAAAGCGGGTGGTTAAAAAGCCTGCTCCAAAAGTTCAGCCAAAGCCTGATCCGGAGCCGATTAACGAGCCGGAACCTGTTGATGAACCAGAAACTGTTCTTACGGATGATTACAATCCTGTTGCAAGTGAAAAATTTAAAGAGTTTTCTGATGACATCATTTATTCAAAAGGTCCGGAAACTATTATAGAGGATATACGGGGCCTTCTTGCTGATATTGAAGATAAAGATAACTTAGACCTTGTATTTGCGATAGATGCCACCGGAAGCATGAAAAATGATCTTGATAAGCTGAAGACCGATATGTATCCGCTTTTGACAGAGCTTTTTGGTAATACTCCTGGAGCAAGAGTTGGACTTCTTTTCTATCGTGATTATGGAGATACCTTCAAATATATGGATTTACCGGTAAAGGTATTTCCTTTTACTTCGAATTTTACAAGCTTTTCAAAGAATCTGAATTCAATTCGTATTTATGGTAAGGAAGGCGGCGATATTCCTGAGGCAGTTTATGAAGCTATGTATGCTTCCTGCGAGTTCTATTCATGGCGCAATACAGCTCAAAAGAAAATAATTCTTATTGGGGATGCCGAACCACATCCGACTCCTCGTGGAATCGGCAGGTATTCAAAAGATTATGTAATGGGAATTGCCGAAAGCAGAAAAATAAAGATACACTCAATTCTTCTGCCAAAGGATGATTAAAATCGAAGAACCGTTAAAAAACGAGCTGCGGCAGCGGGTCGTTTTAGGTTCATCGAAAAAAACGTCTCAGAGGCGAGGCTATGCGAGCCGACTAAAATAGAAGAACCGTTAAAAAACGAGCTGCGGCAGCAGGTCGTTTTAGGTTCATCGAAAGAACATCACAGAGGCGAGGCTATGCGAGCCGACCTGACGGACTTTTTTATTTCTTCTTTGCTTTAAGTTTTGATTCCGGAATCTGGCTTAAGCTGATGTTACAGAGTTTTTTGTATGAGCCGGGAAGGGCAGCTCCAAAATTATCATAGATTTCAAGAATCTCATTAAACACTTTGTATGCTTTGTCATATTTATGTTGAGAAAGATATGCTCTTCCTAATTCGTATTTTGCTTCTACATATATAGACGCATCTGAACCATAGCGGTCAATTACAGTGTTATAACAGAGCTCTGCTGATTTATAATCAGAAACTGCGGCATAATTCTGCCCCATCTGAATTATCTGTGCAGAAGTTTTACCTTCTGGAACTTCCTTAAGTGTTTTACAAGAAAACAAAATCATTGATGATACAAAAAGAACTGCAAGTGTAATTAATTTTTTCATAGTTTGACAAGTTTACCTCAAAAATTAAGTCTGATTCAAGTGCCTGAAAAGACTGGTTAACATTGCACCCTGAATCTGATAAAATAACAGTAATGAAAACATTAGTTAAAACGCTTATACTGCTGTTGTTTATAATTGTACTTGCCTCTTGCGCTACAACGAGTGCGGGCGATACACATATAGAAAAAAAACAAGGACAGAAAAAGTTACTCTTTGAAGACTGGAAATACAAAGGCTTTGGACAGAAACTCCCTGACTGGGTAGAAGCAGCTTATCACAATAAAACAGATAAAATAATTCACTCTGATGGGGAACTAAACGGAAAAGAGCTTTTGATTTTACGGGGTGAAGGTATAAACAGTGATCAGGCAGAAAGAAATCTGGAACTGGCAGAGAGCGGAATCTCTGAAGAATATACTTTTTTTGATTCAAGCTGGGTTAGAATAGACGCAGGGGAATATGTAGCCCTTGCAATTTATTATAAGGAGACATTATGAAGGTTTTAGTAATTGGTGGTGCCGGATATATCGGAAGCCATGTTGTAAAAGAGATGATGAAGGCAGGACACGAAGTTACTGTATTTGATAATCTTTCAAGCGGACTTCGCTGCAATCTTTTTCCAAAGAACGGCTTTATTTATGGAAACATTTTGATTCAGGCAGATATTGAAGCTGCTTTTGCTCAGGGCTTTGATGCATTTGTTCACCTTGCTGCTTTTAAGGCTGCCGGTGAGTCTATGGAAAAACCTGAAAAATACAGCGTAAACAATATTACCGGAACAATAAATATTATGAATGCCGCTGTAAAATATGGCTGCAAAAAAATGATTTTCTCTTCTTCTGCTGCAGTTTTTGGTGCTCCTGAATATCTTCCTATGGATGAAGATCATCCAAAGAATCCTGAAAATTACTACGGATTTACTAAGCTTGAAATTGAACGCTTTATGGCCTGGTATGACAAGCTTAAGGGAATGCGCTTTGCGGCTTTAAGATATTTCAATGCTGCCGGTTATGATCCTGATGGAGAAATCCGCGGCCTTGAGCAGAACCCTCAGAACCTTTTGCCACGCGTAATGGAAGTTGCAGCCGGCATGAAAGAGGGAATGAAGGTTTTTGGAAATGATTATGATACACGCGACGGAACTTGTATCCGCGATTATGTTCATGTAACAGACCTTGCACGTGCTCACGTTATGGCACTGGATTATATTACAAAGAACGACAAGAGCCTTACAGTAAACCTTGGAACAGAAAAGGGAACAACTGTAAAAGAAATCATTGAAGCTTCACGCAGAATTACAGGTAAAGCAATTCCTGCAGAAGATGTAGAGCGCCGCCCTGGTGACCCTGCCTGTTTGTATGCAACTTCTAAGCGTGCAAAGGAACTTCTCGGCTGGGAGCCAAAATATTCTGATGTAGACACACTCGTAAAAACTACCTGGGAAGTGTACAAATAATGTGGTTTCGATACGGCTTCGCCTACTCAACCACCGGTGGTTGAGTGACACGAAGTGTCGTATCGAAACCACATACTATAGGATTCTTATATGATATCTTCACACGATTTTCTGAAATCTAACAAGCGCGAAATTGTTGCACTTGAAACTCTTCTTACTTCTATTCCTGCCATTGCACCTGAAGGTGGTGGCGATGGGGAATCAAAGAAAGCTGATGCTCTAGAAGCCTGGTTACGTGATAAGGATTTTGATAAAAATGGCTGCACAATCGAACGCTTTGAAGCTCCAGACAGTCGTGTAAGTGCAGGAGTTCGTCCCAGCCTTGTTGTTACAATTCCGGGCCAGGATGATTCTCAGCGTATATGGGTAATGGCTCATATGGACGTAGTTCCTGTCGGCGACCCAAAGCTCTGGCTCACAGATCCATGGCAGGTTGTTGAAAAAGATGGCCGCCTTTATGGACGAGGTGTTGAGGATAATCAACAGGGGCTTTGTTCTGCTGCCTTTGCCGCTCTTTATTATATTAAAAACGGTCTTAAGCCGGCTCACACTGTAAAACTGCTTTTTGTTGCCGATGAAGAAAACGGAAGTGAATATGGCGCAATCTGGCTGATTCACAATACTTCACTTTTCCGTAAAAACGACCTGGTTTTGATTCCTGATGGCGGAGATAGCGAAGGCCGTACAATCGAAATTGCAGAAAAGAATCTTTTGTGGCTGAAAGTTCATGTAATGGGAAAGCAGACTCACGGAAGTCGCCCAGACAGCGGTGCAAATGCATGCCTCGCCGCCTGCGCCCTCTCTCTAAAACTCAACGGCCTTGAAAAAATATTTGACCGCCGTGACCCGCTTTTTGAGCCGGATTATTCAACCTTCCAGCCTACAAAACGCGAAAAGAATGTGGACAGCATCAATATAATTCCGGGAGAAGATACCTTCTGCATGGATTGCCGCATTCTTCCTTGTTACAAGCTGGCCGATGTACTGACAGAAGTAGACAAGTGTTGCTGCGAAGTAGAAAGCCAGTACGGTGTAAAAGTGGAATATACAAGTCCTCAGAAATCAGAAAGTCCTGCGACTCCAACTACAGCACCTGTTGCCCAGAGACTTGCAGCGGCCCTTAAGAAAGTTCATGGTATAGATGCAAAATTCATAGGAATCGGTGGCGGCACCGTTGGCGCAGAACTTCGCCGTGAAGGAATCGACGCCGTAGTCTGGTCGACCCTTGACGATCAGGCTCATCAGCCGAATGAATACTGCATAATAGAGAATCTTATTAAAGATGCTGAAACTTTAATCGAATTCTTTGCGAACTAATTTAATGGTGGTTTCGATACGATAGGTGCTTTAGCACCGTACTACTCCAACCACCGGTGATTGAGTGCCCGCGAAGCGGGCGTATCGAAATCACCTTACCTTCAGGAATACACCCATAATTGCACAGGTAATCAATAACTGCAGGATCATAAACTTCAGCAGAACCTGAGTTGGTGACCAGCCGCGGTTTTTGCGCATGTGGTCGTGGAGAGGGAATCTGATTGTTTCAAAAATTTTAATCTTAAAGAAGCGGAGAAGGAAAACCTTAAGAAGCCCCATTCCTCCGTTTATCAAAATAATTGAAGAAGTTGCAAGAATGATGAAAGGGTTTCCGCTAATCATTACACCAACGCCGATAAAGTAACCAAGGGCGCGGCTTCCGGCATCTCCCATAAGACAGTGGCTTGGAAAGGCATTGTGCCAGAGGTAACCCATTACAACTCCGGCCATTGCCATAAGCAATACAGCCCAGTTTGCACCTGCCGGAAGATGCTGAATCAAAAGATAGGCTGCAATATCCTTGTGACCAAGAACAAAGTAGAAAAGAATACCGAGAGTAAGCAGGGCAATCAAAACAAGAGTTGAAGAAAGTCCATCTACACCGTCTGTACAGTTTGTTGTATTTATAGAAGCCCACAACATGATAGTACAGATTACTATGTATACAACTGGATTTACTGCAACTTCATTTGCAAAGAATGGAAGCCAGAAATGAACAATTCCATCCGGAGAAATCTGTTTGATAGAAAAATAAAGAATAAATGCTGTTACTACGCTGATTATCAGGTCGAGAGCACCTTTTAGATATTCTCCCCAGCTGGCTGTACTGCGATCATCAAGAAAGCCTGTGAGCATTGTAATCCAGGTAAGAAGTACAATGGAAGCACGGGTCCAGTTCATAGGACAAATCAAAAAACAGATTATTACAAAAATAGTAATGAAAACGATTCCGGTTCCGGTTGGTTTTCCTTTTGCGGCTTCGGCATTGTCTTTTAATGTGAATTCACGACCACGATCCTGTGGCAGAATGTTATAGAATTTTGGAATCAGTTTATAGGCAAGAATGAAACCAAGATACAAGGCAAGAGTTATGAGCACTGCATAAGATGTAAGGAGTCTTGCAGGCCCCCAGTAATTTTGTAAGTAAAGACCAAGATAGTAAAGCATTTAAAACCTCTGTGTTATCAATTAAAATGAAAGATGTGTCATACCGGTAAAAACCATAACTACACCATGTTCGTTACAATAATCTATAAATGCATCATCTGTAGAAGTTCCACCAGTCTGCAGAACAGCTTTTACACCACTGTCTATCAGTTTTTTGGTAGATTCACAGAATGGAATTGCTCCATCACATACAAGTACTTCTCCAAGATTGCTTGTGTCTATGTCGTGGCTTATTCCAAGCTTATCGCTGTAAACGCCTTTTGCATATTCCTGGAATTTCATTGATTCGAATAAAACTCCATCGATTGCTCGTTTTTCAGAAGTACAACCCTGGGCGATTCCACAGATAGAATTCTGTTTAAGAAGAACCGCAGAGTAGGAACGAGCTCCCATCACAAGAAGCATTCCGAATACCATTTCGTCTGTTTGAATTTGAGACGGACGGTTTTTGGTGCGAACCTTCCACTGATTAAAAAGTGTAGAATCCTTTGTCTGAACAAGAAGTCCGCCGTTTATAAAGCGAAGATCAAGTTCTATATTAGTTACCTTGAAAGAAGGCACAAGCTTTGTTTTTTTATTTTTTGAAAGAATCTGTTTTGCTTCAGTTGTAAAGCTTGGCGCGACGATGGCTGCAAAGTTTCCCTTTACAATTTCTTCGGCAGCTTCTGTATTGATAACTGCACTGCAGGCAAAAACTGTATCAGTTGTCATAACAGAATCATAGGTAAAAGTTGCCTTAAAAGAATCAAGTACATTTGTTGCATGGGATGCACCAAGAATTGTTCCAAACTTAACGGCCAGAGAAAAAACTGTGCCTGTGAGAGGTGTGAACTGAGTTGTGAATTCATAACCGTCACTGTTTGTGCTTTTTACCGTAGGCTGATTCTTTAAAAGTGTAAAAAGCGTGTTGATTTGTCTCCATGCATAAGAAATATCATTTACCAGAGTATAAGGTAAATCCTTTCCCTGATATTTCAAGAAATTTCCTACAGAGCCTTCTTCAGACGGAGATTTATACAGAAAAGCTGCCTGTTGAGCGTTCATTCCGCAGTGAAGGGGAAGTTCTTTCTTAAAAGGTATCATCATATAGTTCATGAACTGTTCGTTGACTTTAGAACTCTGAAGAATAGAAGCAGAAAGCCCTGCATCATAAGCAGAAACAAGGTTCAGCGCTTTTGCTGCAAGATAAGTTCTGAAATCTTTAGAAATACTTCCAGTCCTTATTTGAATCATCGCTTCCTTATAATCATCAGGATCTGTAAGAATCAAAAGATTTTCATAATTTCTGAAAGCATTGCGAAGCAGGGTTGTAATAAAAAAGTTTTTAGGACATAACTGATTGTCGAATTGCTTGGAGACTATTGCTGTGTTTATTGAAGGCAGAACATTCATGCAGATGATATAGATGTTGTTTTCTTCTTCATCAGGATGAGAAAGATAGGTTTCATCTTCTTCATGATATTTGGTAAGCATTACCCGTCTTATAAGTTTTGAAGTGTCTGCCATAAAAATATTGTTTTCCGACAAGGCACTTTCTTTTGTTACGGGAATTTTCTGCTTTTTAAGAATTTCTTCTGTTTTATTTGCAGAAAGAATAGTCCATCCGTCAGATACAAGAAATTCGGCAAATTCTACGAGTTTTTCTGTGTTTTCAACATGAATTACAGCTCTCTTAGTCATAACTTTATTTTATCAGAAAAGAAACTAATTGAAAATAGACAAACAAATATTGTAAAATATAGGAATATGAAAGCTGTAGCAAAAAAGTCTGTTCTTTCAGGTCACATTACTGTACCTGGTTCTAAAAGTCATACAATTCGTGCGCTTATTCTTGCCGCAATGGCAGAAGGCACATCTCATATTTCAAATCCTTTACCAAGTAATGATTGTCTTTCAACTGCCGCTGCTGTAAAAAAAATTGGAGCCGAGGTTGATTTTGGTAAAAATGAAAACAGCGGAGTGTGGACAGTTCATGGTGCGGGTTCTTCCATTCATTTGCCAGACAGTCCGATTGATGTAGGAAACTCCGGTTCGCTCATGTATTTTTTGTGTCCGGTTCTTTCTACCTTGAGCGGAGAATGTACCTTTACTGGTGACGAGTCAATCTGCCGCCGTCCTGTAAATCATCTTGTAGATGCTCTCTGTCAGTTTGGAGCAAATGCAAAATGTCTGAATGGAGGCGAAACTCCACCCTTCAGTTTTTGTGGTCCGATTGATGTAAATAAGAAGCTTGTTACAGAGGGTGCTCTTTCTCAGTATATCAGCGGCTTTATGATGGCAGCTTCCAGACTTAACGGTACTCTGAAAATGGAACTCTTAAATCCAAAGGAAACTCCTTATCTTACAATGACAAAGCTCTGGCTTGAAAGTATGGGAGTTTCGGTTGAGATTTCTGAAGATTTTAAAAATATTTCAGTAAAAGGGCCTGTGGCATTTAAAGCCTTTGATCGTGCTGTTCCTTCTGACTGGGAAGGAGTTGCTTTTCCTCTTCTTGCTGCTTTGATTTCTGGAAGTGAAATTACAATTGATAATGTTGATGGTTCAGGCAGTCAGGGTGATGATAAAATCGTTGAAGTTCTTTTGTCGGCTGGTGCTGATATCGAATGGAAACGTGAAGAAGAAAAACTTGTTGTTCGTGGAGGATGCAAACTAACTACCGATAGTTTGCCAGGAAAACAGCTTGAAATAAATATGTCCGCTTTTCCTGATGCGATATGTGCTCTTGCAGTTGCGGCCTGCTTTATTGAAGGTAAAACTGTATTTACTGATATCGATATTTGTCGTAAAAAAGAAACAGACCGAATAAAGGCAATGACAAGTGAACTTACAAAACTGGGTGCCCATATTGTTGATGAAGGAGACCGTCTTGTTGTTTATGGAGATGGCGGTCTGAGCCTGCATGGTGGCGAAGTTGAATCTTATAAAGATCACCGCATTGTTATGTCACTTGCCTGTCTTGGACTTGGATTAAAAACTGGAGAGAAGGTTATTGTAAATGATGCAGAATGGTGTAGTGTAACATTCCCTCGCTTTTTTGAAACTATGAATGAAATCGGGGCAGGTTTTGAAGTTGACTGAAAATCCCGAGTTCCTCCAGAACCAGCTGATCACATACATTGGAAATAAACGAGCTCTCCTGGATTTTATCGGTGAAGGTGTGCGCGAAGTACAGAAGCGTCTTGGCAGGTTGCAGCTCAGCTGCCTTGATGTGTTTGCGGGAAGCGGGATTGTGAGCCGCTACCTCAAACAATACGCATCTTCGCTAACTGTAAACGATCTTGAAAAATATTCCTGCATAATAAACCGCTGTTATTTAAGCAATAAATCTGAAATAAATATAGAAGAGCTCCAAAAACTTCATTCTTCACTCTGTAAAAAAATCGACAGAAAGATGGCTTCATTGGAGAAGTCTGAAAAAGGATTCAAAAATGCAGGTTTTATTTCAGAGCTTTATGCACCTTCTGATGAAGAAAAAATTGAAAAAGGGGAGCGTTGCTTTTACACGCCATACAATGCCGCCTATCTTGATCTTGCTCGGCAGCTTATAGAAAAAGAAGTCGCTCCAGAACTCAGAGATTTTTTTCTTGCCCCGCTTCTTTCAGAGGCTTCAATTCATGCGAATACAGCAGGAATCTTTAAAGGCTTTTACAAAAACTCAAAAACGGGAACCGGTCAGTTTGGTGGAAACGGGAGGAACTCTCTTTCAAGAATCCGCGGAAAAATTGAACTGCCTTTTCCTGTTTTTTCTGAGTTTGAGTGCCGCAGTCGTGTTTTTAGCAGCGATGCAAATTTGCTGGTGAAGGATGAGGCGGTTTATGAGCCGGAGTTTACTACAGACGGCTCTTTTGATCTCGCTTATTTTGACCCTCCTTATAATCAGCATCCTTATGGTTCAAATTATTTTATGCTGAATCTGATTGCAGAATATTGTCGACCGGATGTTCAAAATATCAGTTGTGTTTCCGGTATTCCACGAGACTGGAACCGGTCAGATTATAATAATAAACATCGGGTTGCAGAAGTTTTTCTTGAACTGGTTCGCAATGTTCGTGCAAAATATGTGCTTGTTTCTTTTAATTCAGAAGGTTTTATTCCAAAAGATGAAATGATCTCACTGCTTTCTTCTTGTGGAAAGGTAAATGTTCTTGAATCTGAATATAATGCCTTCCGTGGATCTCGAAATCTGAGTGGCCGCGACATTCACGTAAAAGAGTTTTTGTTCCTTGTAGAAAAAAAATAAAAAAATCAGAAAATTTTGTACAAAATGTTCAAATTGTGACTATTTATATAGCAGGAGGTTTTATGAAAAAAAATCACTTGCTAAAGAATCTTTTATTAATTAATTTTTCCTTTTTATTTTTATGCTGCTGTAAAAATCAGCTTTCGCCAAAATCACTTTTTTCTGAGAAAGAAGGTGAACAGGAACAGTATTCTGATTTTTCTGGGACAAAAAAATCTCGTGTATCAATTGCCTGCTGGAATGTTCAGACTTTTTTTGATGCTGTTTCTGATGGCAATGAGTATACGGATTTTAAGAACTCATCAAAATGGACCAAAGAAAAATATGTAAAACGTCTGTCTAAACTTTGCGAAGTAATGACAATGCTTAATTCTGATATTATAGTTCTTGAAGAAATTGAAAATGAAGCTGTTGTTCAGGATATTGTAAACAGATTTACAGAAGGCGTGTGGAATCAGAAAAAATCCTGGCAATACGCCTGCTTTTCAAAAGAGAAGGATAGTGCCATAGGTTGTGCAGTTTTTTCCAGATTCGAGCTAAGTAATCTCACGGTTCATTCTCTGGATGTTCGGGTGCACAAAGAAAAGCAGCCTTCGTCTCGTCCTCTTATGCAGGTTACGGCTCATATCGGGCAAAAGGAGCTTACACTTTTTGTTAATCACTGGAAGTCAAAATCAGGCGGTGAAGAGGAAACTGAAATCTGGCGAGACTGGCAGGAATCTGTTCTAGCACAGAGGGTTCATTCTATGTCCATAGAAGGTTTTGAGAAAAATCCAATAGTCATGTGTGGAGATTTTAACCGCAGCGTAGAAGATTTTACTCTTCAGAACGGAAGTAAAGCAAAAGAAGGAATAAAGGTTGTTTTGAGAGGTACAGATGGAGTTCTGGTGGAATCTGTTTCTCCCTGGCTCAGAAAAAATGGAAGCTTTACAACAGAAATAGGAAGTTATTTTTTTGATGGAAACTGGGAAAGAATAGACAACTTTTTCTTTCTTGGTGATATTGTTGTGAACAGTTTTGGTTCTGTTACAGAACCTCCACTTGCTGATGAAAAGTCTATTCCTCAAGGGTATAATATTTATACTGATTCAGGCTGTTCAGATCATCTTCCTTTGAAGTGCGAAATTATAATTTAATTCTGTTTGTTATTTAAGGATAACCCAGGTTGCACCAGTACCGCCCTCTGCTTTTGATTTAGGGTGGCCGGAAGTTCCGCATCGTTTATCATGTTCAATGAAGCGGCGCACAAGTTCTCCGAGCACTGGATCAGAGCCGTGAGAATGAATGCCTTTACCGTGAATTATCATTACTTTATGAAGGCCTCGCATTTTGCAATCACTTATAAAACGTTCAAGACTTGCCTGCGCCTCATCCTGATGAAGTCCATGCAGGTCCAGTCTTGCTTCCGGCTGCATGTTCAAAAGATAATTTCTGTCATAAAGTTTTGAACGGGACTCCTGTTCTTCTGCAATCTTATCCTTGTCGATTGTGCCATAACGGCGAAGCCATAACTCCATAGGATTAATCTGTTTTTCGTTATCAGCTCTTAGTCTGGCTTCAAAATCTTTTTCTGCTTTTCTTGCTTTTTCTTCGGCTGTCGGAGCATTTGCTTTTTTATGCGATACTTGATTTTTTCCGCTTTCCTTTTGTTTTTTTGACTGATTTTTCTGCATTGAATCCCATTGATTCAGAATATCGCCCATGTCCATTTTTATGCCCTCTCTATTTGATTAAAAAGATATCTTCTGTGCTGCACCATCCGCCAGATTCGCCGACTTCAATATAGTACCATTTGCCTGTACGTTCAAGAATCCGGACTCTAATGCCGCTGTCTATTTCTGAAACTGATTCTGCATTAATCTGTGGAATCGAATATATTTTACATCCGCTGGAAATACCATAATGCTCGTTTCGTTTTACGGCACAGAAAACAAGTACAGCAATTCCAATCAAAAGTAAAGTAGTAAAAATAAGAATCCGGATTTTGTGTCTGTTTCTATATGCAAAGATGATACAGATTGCGGATACAATAATCATGATGATTGCAAGATATAAGAAGAAGGTAGGGAAAATAGGATTAGGAGAAACTACAAGGCCGCATGATTCTTCAAAGTTTATACGCATTCTTCTGGCTTTTAAATAAAGCAGAAATTCATTGTGTTCTTTTGAGTAGTAGTTTGCAAGTGTGAGACATTCCTTGTCAGACATTGGAGAGCTTGTGTAAACAGGGGTTGTTTCCTCTTTCTGATAAAAAGCATCAGAAAAGATATCGATTTTGTTGTCCGAAATCTCATCGGCTTCTGATTCAACAAATTCGATTAAAAATTCCGGCAGAAGAAGCTCGGTTCTAACTCCATTATAACTGGTTGCTGTCAGATGAAAAACAGGAATTCGCTGAATTCCCGGCACAAGCCCGGTCCATTCAAATGCAGCAATTGGAATCAGGTCATGAGTGTAAGTACGCTCGCGGTAACGGACTTCTGCAAATTCAAATTCTTCGGTACGGGTAAAAATTGAGTCTTTTGGAATGTCCCAGCTAAACTGCATTAATTGTGTTGCATATTGCAGATTGACAGTAAAGTTCAGTTTTTTACCTGTCTGGATTTTTAACAAAGGCGAAGAATTGTTTGCTTCATCAGAATAAATAATTGTGCCATCTGTAAAAGTAAGAACAATTCGAGGATTCATTTTTGCAGGATCGTCAGTTACTGTAATCGGATTAAACTCAATTGATCGCCTGCGGTTTTTAATCATTACAGAAACCGGCTTCAGATGATATGTTCCTTTTTTCGAAAAGTTGTACCAGATTTCAATCGTTGTTCCATTTTTTTCATAGTTATCTGATTTACGTATTGTTCTGAAGGTGATATCAGATTTTTGTTCGGTAGAAAGTACCTGAACCTGAGATGAACGTGCGTTGGGAATAGTTACTGAAAATTTGATGTCGGTTTTTGTATAAAGGGCCTGCCCTTCATCCGGAGTAATTTTAAGCTGACGGATTTGTTCCCAGGAGATGGTTTGTGTAAAGGCCTGGCTGCTGCAAAATATTGCTAGAAGAATGACTAAAAGTCTTCTGCCAGATTTGATGAATTTTCTGATTCGCTGTTTTTCCATTGCTTCTGATCATTCTCCTTTATATGTTCGAATACGGCTTTTTCAAGGTTTTGCGGTGAACTTTCTTCCTGAGAAGCCTGAATCTGATTACTTTGATTCTGATGCCCTTTTGCCTGACTCTGTTGCATAGAAAGTTCAAGATTAATTTTTGCATCGATTCTGGAGCTGTCTATTTCAAGAGCCTTTTTAAAATAATTCTTTGCTTCCTCAAAATCAGAATTACGCCAGGCAAGTACGCCTGCATTATAAAAGGCTGAATAACGTACATTTGAAGGGGCTTCTTCTGGAATATTATTAAACTGTTCAAGGGCAGCGGTGTCTTCTCCAAGCATTATGTATGCAGTGCCTAGATTGTAAAGTGCAAATCCCTGATTTATCGGATTATTATTTACAGCTGCATTTTCAGAAGCTTCCATAAAGCAGGAAACTGCATGCCTGTATTTTTTTTGATGAAAAGAAATTGTTCCTTTGAAAATATTTGTTGTCTGAGAGGAACAACTGCAGAGTAATGAAATAAATAGAGCTGCAGAGGCTTTTGCAAAAGGTTTTGAATTATTAAAAAATCTCTGGAAGTTAAATTCTGTACTTATATAGCTGAAAATCAAAAGAATAACTGCAAGAGATAAAAACAATTTATATCGTGGAACGGGTTTTTCTTCATAAGAAGTAATCAGATTTTCTGTAGGACCAAAACGCAGTTGAGAAAGTAATTGAACAGCAGAACCTTTTTCCAAAGAATCTACATATATAAGATTTTCCTGATTGTTGAAAAAACGGTATTTTGAAGAAGCTTCTGAAATTGCTCTTTCAAGACGATTTTTTCGTAGTGCTGTCATTACCTGAGTTTTGCCATCTCCTGCCAGAACTGGACTTTCGGTTTCAGAGCCAAAGCCGATTATTGAAACCGGGATGCCGGCCTTCTGACATTCAAGAAGGGCAGACGCAAGTTGAGAATCAGTTTCTTCACCATCTGTAAAAACCCAGATTCTTCCGGCAGAAGAAAAGTTTGTCTGGAAGGTTTCTTTTGCTCTTAGAATTCCACGGCCAATGCTGGAACCAGGAACTGTCATCAGACTTGGTGACATCACATCAAGTAGCGATTCTACCATTGCTGAATCATCTGTTAAAGGAATCGCAGCAACTCCATCACCTTTTGCAAGAACAACAGCCACTGGAACTCCTTCCATTTTGGAAAGAAGTTTTTTTGCATAAAGACTGGCTGCATTCAATCGTGAAGTATTTCCGGGGCAGTCTTTTGCCAGCATGCTGTTTGAAATATCAAAAACCATTGCAACGGAATGTCCGCTTTTTTGAACTGGTACAAGGTAAGTTCCCCATGTGAGCCCTGAATGTGCAAGAAGAAGAAAGATAAAGGCTATGAGCAGACAGGCAGATCGTACAAATAAGATTCGTTTATATTTAAAACAAATCATTTCTTTTAATACAATTCTTCTGATGAACCATGCAAGAACAAAAAGAAGAATTGCAATGTTCAAAAATTGTTTGTAAAAAAGTCTGTTGACTGTACGGTAGGTAAAATTCTGAGAGATAGTTTCTGTTTTTGCAACAGTGGTCAATATTCCAGAAAGCTCGTCTATTGATTGTGCTTCAAAATATCGTCCGCCTGCAATACTGGCAATTTTCTTTAGTGAGGCTGGATTAAAATTTGAATCCAGATAACCAGAATAGAGTTTTCCTGTTGCAGGGTCAGTGTATTCAATAGGTACCTTTCCCTTTGAACCAATTCCAATTACATAAATTGTAATATTGTTATCAGAAGCTAACTGTGCAGCGGTTTCTGGGTGAATTTCTCCGGCATTGTTTTCACCGTCTGTAAGAAGGACAATACATTTTCTGGGAGCAGAAGAGGAAACCAGATGACATACTGCGGTACTAAGTCCATCGCCTATAGCAGAACCATTTCCAAAGGAGCCAGAAGTAATGTTTGAAAGTCTTTCCGAAAAGAAATTGAGATCACTGGTAGGCGGTACTAAAACTGCAGCATTGCTCCCCAATGCAACAAGCCCGTAGCGGCTTCCATCATTTTTATGAGAAAGTGTATAAATTGCATTTTTTGCAGCAGCAAGTCTCTGACTTCCATTCATATCTTTTGCTGACATTGATGGACTTGTGTCCAAAACAAAAACAGTATCAGTTCCAAGAGAGGTATATACTTTTTCCTGGTTAGAAAATACAGGAGCTGCAAGTGCACAAACAGAAATCAAAAAACCTGATGTAAAAAAGAAAGAAGCAAGAAGGGAAAGAAATTTTTGAGGTTTGCCTTTCCATTCAAAAGAATGTCCTTCCCAGTCAGAAAGAACTGCCGGAAAACTAATCTGATTAAAAATTTTTGCAGAACGCAAAATAAAGAGAAGAGGAATTAATAATACAAGAAAAAAGGCAGCCGGGTTTTCAAAAGCAGGCATTAGTTTTTTATCCTCCTATCGGAATGATATCTGAATTCGAACCTGAAAGTGACTCTTCGTTTTGTTCCAGAATTTGTATTTGAGATATAATTTTTTCAATCAGATTTATAAGTTCATTTTCTTCGAATTTTCCATTTTTACTGTAGCGGATAAAATCGGTACGAATAAAGCTTGCTGCGATATTTCCAAAAGCTTCTGTTTTTGTGTCAGAAAGAAGTCCGCCGGTCGCAGTCTGCCATCCCTGCATTATTTCTGAGGTAACTGTGTGTGTAAAAGGATAATCAAAACGAATTTCAAGATAAGTACGCAGACTTTTCTGAAGATTTTCGGCAGCAGTCTGGTCATCAATCTTAGCTGCTTCTGCTTCATCTGCAATCTTATACAGATTGCGGATAGTCTGCTTTTTATTTTTTTTATACTTCTTAAGCAGACGTTTTTGATTAATGTAAAATAAAATATTTTTTCTTTTAAGTATAATTCTTATACAGATAAGTAAAAAAATAACAAAGACGGAAAGTGTTCCATAAAGTTTATATGTTGTGCCTGGAAGAAGCAGCGGTGCTGCAGTATCCCGGATTGTAGAAGTGTTTGTGTTTTCATTCGCAATGAGAGAGACAATCTGAATGGGTTGGAATTCCAGGACGATATCTGAACCTTCAATCTCCATCGAAGGAAAAAGAAGGTCGCCGGTTTTCCATGGAATAAAGGTTATTGTTAATTGATAAAAATCAATGCCAGAAGGAGAGAGTGAGATGTTTTTGATTACATATTCCTCTTGTGGTTCAGCTGATTGGCTAACTAACGGTAGTTTGGCAGTTCCGCTGCTTGTAAGCTGTTTTAGAAACGGGTCAGGGCTGTTGAAAGTGCAGCGGAGTTCTGCTGTATCTCCAATGTAAACTTTTTTTGGTATGAGAATCTGCTGCGGTGAAATAGTTGCCATTGCTGTCTCCTTACCTTAGTCTTGCCTTTCGTGAAAATATCTGATTAAGTACCTGAACAGGCTCTGTTTTAGTATCAAGAATTACCGGCATAACTCCATGTTTTATACAAAAATCCTGCCATCGGTTCTGATTCATTTCGTTATAGTTACGCCATTCTTTTTTGAAAGCCGGAGATGAAGATGGAAGGGCCATCTTTAAGCCGCTTTCTGCATCCATAAAATTTACTGTTCCCAGAGACGGCAGTTCTTCGTCAGAAGCGTCGTGGAGATTTATGGCAATTACGTCATTTTTTTGAGCGAGGCTGATCAGTGGCTTTTCCCAGCCGCCGCTGCGGAAGTCCGAAAGGATGAACACGAGGGAACGTTTGCGGAGGACTTTTGCCGCCGCGGTGATTGCGTTTGGAAGAACTGAGCCGACGGTTGGAGAGTCTGGGAGTCGATCCAGATGATTCAGCAATTGCATTGTGTTTTCTTTACCGAGTGATGGTTCGCACGAAAAATGTATTGCGCCGTCGAAAAATACAGCGCCTGCGGGACAGGCATTGAGTTCCGCTGCAATTGCCACGAGGGCTGCTGTTTCGGCGGCGGCGGCGTATTTTGTGCGGCGGTCGGACGAGTTTTCAAGCTGCATGGAGCGCGAGGAATCTACAATGAGAAAGATTTGTAATTCGCGTTCCTCTTCAAATATTTTAATGTAGGGCCGCCCCATGCGGGCTGTTACGTTCCAGTCAATTGTGCGGATGTCGTCTCCGCGGTTGTAGTCGCGAACTCCTGCAAACTCAATTCCCTGACCTCTGTAAAGAGAACGGAAATTTCCGCTCTTCATACCTTCGGCAATATCCTCGGCCATCAGTCTTAAATACAGAGCTTTTTTTATGAGAGATTCATTATTCGCAAGATATCTTTTTGACATATATTTTCTCAGACAGCGTCATGCTGAACTTGTTTCAGCATCTATTGGCGAGACTCTGAAACAAGTTCAGGGTGACAGATTTTTACGGAACCGGAATAAAATCAAGGATTCTAGAGATAATATCATCAGCGGTAACATTATCAGCCGCAGCTTCATAAGAAAGTACCAGACGATGACGCAGAACATTCAAAGCTACAGCCTTAATATCTTCAGGGAGAACAAAATCACGGCCTGCAAAAAGAGCTTTTACCTTAGCACACTGAAGCATTGCAATTCCCGCACGAGGAGAAGCTCCAAAATGAATGTAGCGTGTAATATCGTTTGAATTTGCAGTATTTACAAGAGTTCGCCCAGCCTGTTGTTTTTTAGAACTTTCAGGTCGGGTTACAGTCAAAATAGAAACAATGTATTCAACAAGCTTTTCGCTGCAGGTGATTTTATCTGCAGCTTCTTTCATGTCCTTAATATTGGCAGAAGTTATAATCTGTTTTACCGGAATATAAGGGGCTTTTCCCGCAGTCTGTACAATTTTAATTTCATTGTCTGCTGCAGGATAACTGATTACAAGTTTCATTAAAAAGCGGTCAAGCTCGGCCTCCGGCAAATTATAGGTCCCTTCCTGTTCAACCGGGTTCTGTGTAGCAAGTACAAAAAAAGGAGCCGGAAGTTTATAAGTTTCTTCGCCTATAGTAATCTGCTTTTCTTCCATTGCTTCAAGCATTGCCGACTGAACCTTAGCTGGTGCACGGTTAATTTCATCCGCAAGAATTACATTTGCAAAAACTGGACCTTTTCTGACACTGAAAGTTCCTTTGTTCTGTTCATAAATCAAAGTACCGGTAACATCAGCCGGCAATAAATCCGGAGTAAACTGAATGCGCTTAAACTCAAGACCAAGGATTTCGGCAACAGTTTTTATTGCGAGTGTTTTTGCAAGTCCCGGAACACCTTCCAGAAGTACATGACCTCCCACAATAAAAGACGTTAAAATATCATCAATAAGATTTTCCTGCCCAACAAGACGCTTTCCCGCCTCCGCACGACAGTTTTCTATTATATGTACAATTTCGTTATTCATAGACACAGATTATATCAAAATGGAGATATTCTTACAAATACCTGTGTGATAATGATTTTTGAACGCTCCCGTGGGAAAAAATCATAATGTCTGAATTCTTGAAGATTCTGTGAATAGATATAATCTGAATCTATGAAAAAAATCAGAGGTGGTTGTCAGATTTCATTGATGTATGATAATTGGACACGGAGCAGAAAAAGACCCAAGGCTGCATCGAGCCGATACAGGAACGCCGGTTCGTCGGAAAATACGAGCGGAGCGACGAGGCTCGCCCAGCAGCCTTGGGGATTTTTCAGCGGGAGTGGCCAATTATCATAATATCCTGATTTCTGCATAAATATGCATTTTTTTTGTATAATTATTGACTAAGCAATCACAAATTCGCATAATTAGGGCATTATGATTAATCCATTAGCAAAAGAATTGAATGATACCCTCGCAGGGTCAGTAGTAGACGCACTCATGTCGGACATGGGACGCCGCCTTTATTTCCCAAACGGAATTATTTCTCAAGGTGGAGAAGCCGCAAAAGATGCTCACTTTGCAAACGGTACAATTGGTATGGCAGTTGCTCAGGGCACACCAATCGAGCTTGATTCTTACAAAAAGAATATGCCTTCCCTCACACCGCGCGAAACAGTTGCTTATGCAAAAACAGCCGGTAATCCAGACCTTCGTGCTTTATGGAAAGAAAAAATCATAGAAAAAAATCCGTCGCTTAAAAACAAACAGTTCTCACTGCCAATTCTGGTACCGGGACTTACTGCAGTTCTTTCTTATGTAAGCGATCTTTTTGTTGATGTAGATAAGCCGCTTCTTGCTGCTGATCCTTGCTGGGATAATTACGAACTGATTGTAGCAGCCCGCCGTGGTGCTGAGTTCCATCAGTTCAAATGTTTTGAAAACGGAAAGTTCAACATTGCAGATCTTGAAGCAAAAATGAAAGCCGATGCAGAAAAGTACGGCTCAGTTCGTGTAATCCTTAACTTCCCTCAGAATCCATCAGGTTACAGCCCTACAGTTTCTGAAGCAAAAGAAATTGTACGCATCGTTCGTGAAATTGCTGAATCTGGTAAAAAGGTTCTCGTCCTTTCTGATGACGCTTACTTCGGACTCAACTACGAAGATGATATCGAGCCACAGTCTCTCTTTGCTTATATGGCAGATCTTCACGAGAACGTTCTTGCAATCAAGGCTGACGGTCCAACAAAAGAAGATTTTGCATGGGGCTTCCGTGCTGGCTTTGTAACTTTCGCTTCTAAAGGACTTTCAGATGCACAGTACACAGCACTTGTTACAAAGTTTATGGCTGCAATCCGCTCTTCAGTTTCTTGTTCTTCAACTCCGTCTCAGAGCCTTGTAATGCATGCTCTTAAGGATGATGCACATAACAAGCAGAAGATTGAATGCCGCAATATGCTCAAGCGCCGCTATGACCTTGTCCGCAAATTTGTTAATACACATACTTCAAAGGTTCTTGAACCTCTTCCTTTTAATTCTGGTTACTTTATGAGTTTCCATGTAAGTACCGGAAAAGCAGAAGAAATCCGAAAGGCACTTCTTAAAGAAAAGGGAATCGGAATTATTCAGATTGATTCTCACACCTTACGTGTTGCTTTCTCAAGTATTGATGAAGATAAGATTGATTCAGTTTACACAAGCATTTATAATGTAGCTGATGCATTGTAAAAATTTGATATTGAAGCGTTCTAAGTTTATTTTTTCATCTCTTTTAATCTGTACGGGACTCATGCTGTCCGGCTGCGCAAACAAGGCCGGAAGCAGAAAACGTACTGTATATCAGCAGAATCGTATTGTTATCTGGACCAGTTGCCGGGAATTTGCTCAATACATCGAGCTTTTTAATCGTCAGCATACAGATAACTGTGCAATTCTTGTGTATAAAGAAAATCCGGCTCTTTCTTTGCCGCCTGCAAAAGACGAAAATCCGCCCGATATTATTGTTGGTTCCTGGCTTCGTACAGATTCACCACAAAAAAACTTCAAATCACTTGATTATCTTTTTGATACAAAAAAACTTACTTCGGATGTTTTTTATCCACAGCTTCTGAATTCCGGAAAGCGTAAGCATGTTCAGTTTCTTCTTCCGGTAAGTTTTAATCTTCCCGCTATAATTTTTTCTACAGATAATAAAGAACTGATACCAGACAGTTATGTTTTGTCTTTTGATCAGATTCGCAGTACGGCCTCTGCTTTCAATGCAAAAAATAAAAAAGGCGCTTATACAAAAATTGGATTCACTCCTCTTGGAAATAATGAGTTTTTGTATCTAGTTGCAAAAATGCAGGGAGCTGATTTCAGAGAAGAAAAAGGTGAAATTTCCTGGGATGGGCAGGCTCTCAATGATTCGGTTACAAACCTTCGTGACTGGATTTATAAAGAAAATTCATCTCCCCAGATAGAAGAAGATTTTACTTTTAAATATCTGTTCATGCCGTATTACCGTCAGGTTTCATCAGGAAGAACTCTCTTTGCTTATACAACAAGTGATAATCTTTTTAAGATTTTAAAAGAGCAGGATTTGTCTGTAGACTACCGATGGATAGTTAATAATGATTCTATCTTCATTGAAGATTCATGTACGATGATGGGAATTTATAAAAAGGCTGCAAATCAGGTAGGAGCCACCGAATTTATATCATGGTTCTTTCAGTCAGTAAATCAGAGGGATATTCTTGAGTCAAAGGACAGAATGAATCTGGAGACAGATTTGTTTGGAATTGCCGGCGGTTTTTCTTCTATACGTGATGTAACAGAACATGTTCTTCCTGTTTATTATAATCAGTTGCTTACGAATTTGCCTCCTGCACAGATGCTTACTGTTCCACAAAAACTTCCGGCGCGATGGGAAAGCTACCGAACGTTAGTTGTTGAACCATATATTAAAGGTGCTGTAACAAGCGCAGAAGGAGAACAGTCGCAAACTCTCCATGATTACGAAAAAGAGTGGAGAAAGAAAGTGTTCGATTAAACAAAAACTAGCTCGCCCGCAGTCTGGTGTGTTTTTTTCCACGGGAGCATTCAAATATCATTTTGACGGCTTATTTAAAGAGCTCTAGTGCAAATCGAACAGTATCCATAGCATCTTTACCGTAGAAGTCTGCGCCAATCTGGTCTGCGTATTCTTGAGTCATTACAGCGCCGCCAACGCAGGTCTTTGCCCACGGACATTCCTTGCGAAGCAGCTTGATTGTCTCTTCCATAGCGGCAACTGTCGTCGTCATCAAAGCAGAAAGTCCAACCAGCATAACATGATCTTTTTTGCAGGCTTCAACTACAACTTCAGGAGGCACGTCCTTACCCAGGTCAATTACTTCAAAATCATAATTTTCAAGCAGAACCTTCACAATGTTTTTACCGATGTCATGAATGTCGCCTTTGACAGTTGCGATAATAATCTTTCCCTTAGGGGCTCCCTTTTTACCTGACTTTTCCATGTATTCCCGGATCTCGCCGAAAGCCGCCTTAGCCGCTTCTGCCGCCATGAGCAGTTGTGGCAGGTACATGGTCTTTTTCTCAAAACGTTTTCCAACGTAGTCCAGTCCCGGAATCAGGTGCTCGTTGATGATTGTGAGGGCCTCGGTGTTTTTTAAGAGTTCTCGGGTCGCCTCGGCTGCATCGCTTTTCAGTCCGTGAATTATTGCGTTGCTTAGGTGTGAGGTGGGAGAGGTCTCCCCCTCGCTCGCACTTCGTTGCTCGCTACCCCCTCTAACGGGGGAATTTCCCCCCGTAGCGCCCCCTGCATTTCCGCTGGCGCTTGAACCTGTATTTGCGGTGGTTGAGCCTGTAATTGCGGTGGTTGAGCCTGTCGAAACCACCATGTTTGCAAGTCTCTCACCTTCCACCGTGCTCCAGTTAATATAATCCGTACAGTTTTCATCACGACCGGAAAGCAGATTATAACATCTCCAGGCCTTAATCATTTCACCCTGCAGAGGATTCATAATTGCAGCAGAAAGTCCTGCCCCCATACAAAGTGTAAAGAAGCTGGCAGTTACAAACTCGCGGAGTGGTAAGCCAAAGCTAACGTTTGAAATACCAAGGCTGGTGAGCCCTCCCATCTCGTGAATGGCACGTACTGTTTCCATAGTTGCAATGCCGGCGCGTGAGTCTGAACTGACAGCCATGGCAAGCGGGTCTATAATAATGTCAGATTTTTTGATTCCGTATTTTGCAGCCTCTGCATAAATCTTTCTTGCAATTTCAACGCGGCGGGCACTGTCTTCCGGAATACCGTCCTCGTCCAGAGTCAAAGCAACAACCAGACCGCCGTATTTTTTTACAAGCGGGAATACTGCATCCATAATTTCCTGCTTGCCGTTTACAGAGTTTATCATTGCCTTTCCGTTGTAGCGGCGCAGGGCTGCTTCCATAACGTCAGGCTTTGTTGTGTCTATCTGAAGTGGCAGGGTAGTTACGTTCTGTAGTTCTTCTAGAACGCGAAGCATCATTTCTTTTTCGTCAATTTCAGGAAGGCCTACGTTTACATCCAGTACCTGAGCGCCGGCTTCTTCCTGTTCCATTCCCTGGTGAATAATGTATGGAATGTCTCCGGCACGCAGTGCTTCCTTAAACTTCTTTTTACCGGTCGGGTTAATTCGCTCTCCAATGAGAACAGGTCTGTTAGGCCCGCCAAAGTATACGACTTTGGTGTTGGAAGATACACAGCCGATAGCGGGGCGTTGCGGGGCGGCGTTTGAGCCCCGCAGAGGGGGTAGCGAAAGACCGCTTGCGGGCTGAAGCGAGGGGGAGACTTCCCCCTTTCTTGCTAACTGCTTACGGCTGTTAGCTAACAGCTTGATATACTCCGGCGTAGTTCCACAGCAGCCACCAAGAATCATCGGTCCCAGCGCAGCAAGCTCTTTCATTGCCTCGACAAAATCTGGCGCTTCAACGTCAAATACTGTGCGACCATCCACAACCTTAGGGAGTCCTGCATTCGGCTTTACGAGAACCGGCACAGTAGCAGCCCGGCAAAGGCGTTCAACAGTCGGCTTCATTTCAAGAGGGCCAAGGCTACAGTTTACACCAACCGCAGAAACGCCGAGACCTTCCAGCATGGCAACCATTGTCTCCGGGCAGGAGCCGCTGAGGGTGCGGCACTCTTTGTCATAAACGTTACTGACAATAATCGGGAGATCGCCTTCTGCAATTCCTAATTCTTCCATTGTTTCTTTCGCGGCAAGAACGGCAGCCTTTGATTCATAGCCATCGTTCATAGTTTCTATCATTACACAGTCGATTTTTTTATCAAAAGCTGCACGGAAAGTTTTCTTAAAAAGCTTTACGCAGTCTTCAAAATCAAGGTCGCCCATGGGCTTAAGAAGCTTGCCACAGGAACCAATATCAAAGGCGATGAAATAATTTTCATCAGGATTTTCCAGAAGTATCTTGTCGCGTGCTGCATTCGCATTATCAATTGCAGCCGCAATCAGTCTTTCCAGCTCCAGTGGAAACTTGGTGATAAAGGCACCAAAAGTATTTGTGTTTACAATATTAGAGCCTGCTGCAAAATAATTGTAGTGCAGCTGAACTATACGGTCCGGGTGTTTTATATTCCAGGTTTCAGGAAGTTCACCGGGTTTTAACCCCATTCCTTGTAAAACAGTTCCTGTTCCGCCGTCAAAAAATAAAAGCTCTTTGCCTAATAAATCACCAAGTTTTTTCATAGGCTTGAGTTTATCATATTGCGGCGGTCGCGTCACGGGTAAGTAGTGTCAGTGCTGTAGTGTCAGTGCAGACTGTGTCACACGAACTTGGTAAAAGGCGGCAGGCGGCCAAGAATCTTTCCACCGTCGGTCAGCTCCTTACTGTCCTTGTGCTTAAAAGAAATTCCAGCTCCGTTGTGGCCGTCCCAAATCTGATAATTCATACCCGCAGAGTTTTTCTAAGCTTCATAATATGAGTTGGAATAAAAACTTCCGCTAAAAGTAAAGTCCGGTTGAGCCTTACGCAGGTAAGCAAGCTCAGCCTTAGCCTTCCTTGTCAGTCATCTTTCCCTGCTGAAAATGCACGCCAACTAAACCGTCCTTGTAAACTCTGAAAGAAGTAGTAGTCTTGCCAAATTTGTTAAAAGATACAATTTCGTTTTCAAGAATTTTTACTTCCGAATAAACGTATGTACTAATTTATTTTTCCTTTTTTTTTAATTCTTCATAAAGTAGGGGGAAGTCTCCCCCTCGCTCCAACCGCCTGCCGGCGTTTTCCGCTACCCCTTCTGCGGGGACACCCCGCAACGCCCAACATCATCAACTTAAGGAACCTACTATTTAAAAATTCTAAA
>SAMEA3663010__coassemble_70_pt1 | contig 58112 bp, 71 predicted proteins | sample SAMEA3663010__metabat2_high_PE_011 | metagenome-assembled genome bin SAMEA3663010 (sample SAMEA3663010) | pig gut metagenome | biome: pig gut; feature: pig-associated habitat; material: faeces | place: France | collected 2012
GAAATCTTCATACCATTTTTTTAATATCGAAGAATCAGGAAGATAAAGACTATGCCTGCTTCTGTCTTCAAAAAGATATTTTACTTCTTTTTCAGTCAGATATTTATGTGAAATAGCATTAAGACTTTCATACCATTTGTATTCCTGAGTAGTAACTGAACTGAAAGACATATGTTCAATAATCTGATCATCAGAAAGAGAAATCTCCGGAAAAACACGTTTCCATAATTTTCCAAAATCTTTTACTGTTAGTGCGCCATATGCAGAAATAAAACAGCTGGAAAAATGCTGAAAATTCTCCCACTTGCCGTATGGAGTTTTTCCTTTTTCATCAACTTCGCTTAAAACTTCACCAATAATTTCTACTGGTATAGAATAAAATTCGTCGTCATCCGTATAATGATGAAAAATATAACCATGTCGCATCAGATTTTTTGCTATTCCTGAATTAAACTTATATAAAAAGATTTCATTTTCATTATTTCTATCTTCGGGAATAGATAATTCTGTATTTACCCTGCCTCCTTCGTTACCAACATCACTAAGTAACATCAGCATAAGGTCATAAACAACCTTATTTTCATACATAAAAAAATGTCTGCAGGTTGAAACAATTGCCGAACAAAGATATTCCACAAGTTCTTCTTTTTTCGAAAAGCTTTCGTCACTATATGATTCACATATGAGTTCCAGCTGACTTTTAGTAAGCTGCTCCAGAGAACTTCTCAAAGATTTTGCTGCAGGCTTTTTTACAGATAAATTTGTTTTACCAATATACGGTATACATAATCCATGAAACATTATTTACCATCCCTTAATTCTATCGTCACAGCTGCTTAGAAGAACCCCAATAAAATGTGTCTGCTGTGTAAATTTGTTTTGCTTCATCACTTCTATAATAACATTTATTTACATTATAAACACCGCTAAGACATGAAAAATATCTACTGTTTCACTCATCAGTAGATGAAGTGGAAAATGAATTTCATGCTTCTGTCGATGATTATCTTGAATGGTGTAAAGAAGACGGAGTTGAACCAGAAAAGCCTTACTCAGGAAAATTCAATATTCGTATTTCACCATTATTACATGGTAAAATAGCTATCGCTGCAAAAACTTGCCCGGTTTCTAAGAGTTTCTTCATAGGTATCGGTTATAGCATATTCGTCAGAAGAGTATTATATTTCACAAATATTTATTACTTCGTCATTACGGTCTATGAGCATGTCAATTTGTCCGCCAGACCATTTTGCTCACTGATGGTGGTAAATAAACTTTTAATCACAACTCAGCAGCAAATCTTTCCAAATCCACAATCCGCAAATCAACACCAACTTCCACGCCTTCTGCCCTTAGCATGGCCGCCTGCACCTTAGGTCCACCTAAACCAAAGTTGGCCCCCATTTTACCCTCAGCGTTCACCACCCTGTGGCAAGGAACCTGCTCAAAATCAGGGGGGACAGCCACCTCAGCATCAGCACCATCAGCAACATCATATCCAATACTTCTGGCCAGCTCCCCAAAAGGCATCGGGTTTTTATGCATCACATTACCCACCATACGAGCCAGCCGCCGGTCACCAGCAGCCAAAGCTACCTGCCCATAAGTTGCCACGCAGCCCATTGGAATCCCCCTCACAATTTCATAAATCTTCATTTCCAGTTCTGTCATATTTTTTTAGTAACAACACCTTCTGCCACGCAATTTTTTACCGCCACCTGAAATTCATCTTAATAAATATCTTCTACAGGCACAAAGTCTCATTCCGACATAAACAGCTCAATCCCATACTTAGCAGCCATTTCCCGATAAAAAATTATCTGACTGTAAATCTCATTTCCCTGCTCTCGTATCCATATCAATCTTCTTTGGCCAGGCCGCATATTCTCCGCAGATGATTGGTGCGTTGAGTTTTCCCTTAAAGCTCATAAGATTTTCAAACACTGCTGAAAGAATTTGAGAATCTCTTGCATCATTCCAGTATGGAGTTTCATTTTTATTTGAACCATCAGGATTTTGTGGCCAGCAGAAGCTTTGTGATTTTATTTTTTTCACATAATTGATTGAATGTTTTTGCATATTTGGCTATTTCTTCATCATTGTACTTTGTCATCTTTTACTCTGTTTGATTATTACATTGTTAAATTAGTGTCCAGTTTTTTAAACAGCAATCTTTTTTTGTAAATAGAATGAACAGATTATGAATACCGTCCAGATTTTTTAATAATTCTGATTTACATTTTTCATAATTAATAGAATTAATCTCTATTTTTCCAATACAAGCGTCTTCAGAAACTGAATCTTCATAAAAACAGATGGTACCATGGCCTTTTGCTTCAATTTCCATATTCTTCAAAGTATTGCTGAATACTACATTTTTTAGGAAAGTCCAGGCCCCATCTTCTTTTGACTTAACTGCAATTTCTTTAGGATTTTCTTCGTTTTCATAAATAATATCACTGCAAGTTACCATACAGGCTCCTGAAACTAACTTATCTGGATTAAGATTTGCGATTGCATCTGGTCCTTTATTAGTTGCCTGAGCCATTTTTATAGAAACAGCATTTTCATCAATTTCAATTTTATCTACAGCCAGACTTCTAAATCCTCCATCAGACCTGGCATTTTTCTGTAAATTCATTGTGTGATGAAATAAATACCATTGTCCTTTAAACTTTTCTAAGTGGGTATGATTGTTGCTGAATTCAAAGCCCATTTCTCCGGGATTTTTAAAATAGTGTCCCTGATAAACCCAGCTTTTACTGTCTAATGGAGTTTTTGTGGTCATGTAAGCCATGCTACATAAAGGGGATTTTTTTCCCCAGCGGTCTTGCCATTTAGCTCTCTCTTCCCAGCAGTTGTTAAAGGTATACACAAAAGTTCCATTTATAAAATTTAATTCGCTAGCTTCAAAAAAATATGGTGCTTCCAGATCCACAAAATCACTGTCAATTGAAAGCATATCTTTTCCTAATCTGATGATTTTTGAACAGCCTGGTAAATCACGAGTATGACCTTCTACGACTCCACCACCAAAAGCAAGCCATCCGGTTCCATTATCATCAATACAAACTCCAGGATCAAAAGGAGCAGGACTGTTAAGGCCAGGCATATCGTAATTAATCAAAGGTCTTTTAAGTGGATCAGACCATGGGCCTAAAGGTGAGGTGGCAGTTATAACACCAACTCCACAGCCACTATTAGAAAAATACAAATAGAAATGAGTAAGACCGTCTTCTTCAATTCGTTTACAAACAGAAGGAGCCCAGGAATTCAAAATCCAGGGAGCAATTTTTCCAATATTGATTTGACCGTGGTATGTCCAGTTCACCATATCTTCTGTAGAAAAACAGACAAGAGATTTTATTTTTTCGTAAGTGTTTTTTTCTGCATTTAAATATTGTTCATGATCATTTGTTCCATAAACATAAAGTCTGCCTTCAAATTCTACTGCTGTAGGGTCGGCACAAAAAATATTTCCTGAAATAGGATTTCCAAAATCTAAATCTTTCCAATTGTTTAATTTTAATTCACTCATAACAACAAGTATAAGTGTTATTTTTATTTTAACAATTTTCTTTTCTGCTGCAATATATAACATTTTCTGTTTTTAAATTGATTTTTAGGCATAATATGTTATCTTTTAATTATGGCAATCAAAGTTGGTTCAATCGGTTATAATTTTGATCATGATAAAAATTTCTATATGGAAAAGCCATCAGGACCTGGTGCTTATTTACTTTTATTTGTAAAAACTGACGCAAAATTTATCATCAACAGAAAAGCTTTTTATGTGAAAGAAAATTCCTATATTTTATTTAATCCTACTACTCCATGCAGTTATAAGCCTGCGAAAGATTTATACATAGATGACTGGTTTTTCTTTAACATGGAGGAAGCAGATAAAGACTATTTATTAAATCTTGGAATTATTTTTGATAAACCTGTGGAACTAAAATCTGTAGAAAATCTTACTAAGGTTATTCATAATATCGTCTTTGAGCACTATTCCACAGAACCATATCATGAAATAATGGAAAATAGTTATGTAAGTATTCTTTTTCACCAATTGTCCAGAGTAATACAAAATAAAGAACAGCCCTCACCAGATGTGCTTAATTCAAAAAATGATAAATTCACTTATTTGCGTTCAGTTTTGTTTGAATTTCCTGATACTTTTAAAAATATTGAACATATGGCAAATTACGTCAATTTAAGCGTTTCAAGTTTTCAACATACTTATAAAAAGATTTTTGGTCACAGCGTGATTAATGATGTAATTGCAGGACGAATAAATAAAGCAAAAAAACTTTTGGAATCTACCAATGATACAGTAGCTGAAATTGGTGAAAAATGCGGTTATAAAACAGAGTATCACTTTATGCGACAATTTAAGGAACAAACTGGTATGACTCCAACGGAATATAGAAATCAAAGTTCCTGGATTCAAATAGAAAAATCAAGAGGCTAGTTTGCAGAAAATGTTATACATATCAACATAAAAATTGATTCTTTTATTAGCTAAGTAAGATAAAATTATCAATAAGTTTGATGGTGAATAAAGTATAATTGACTTTTTATGGGAGAAAATATGAAAAAACTAAAATTTATCTGCTCTTTTTTGCTTATTTTAATTTCTGGAACTTCAAGTATGTTATCTGCAAAAAGTACTGAATCTAAAAATAATGAGAAGCTTTTTAATGAATCTGATTTTGAAGTAATGAATGCTTTAAAATTTACAGAAGTAATGGGGAATGGAATCAACCTGGGAAATACTATGGAAGCTGGAGGAGCTGTTTGGTTAGGCTACAATGCTAAACCTGAGCGATACGAAACTTCCTGGGGACAGCCTGTAACAACAAAAAAAATATTTGAAGCTATGAAAGATGCAGGTTTTGACAGCGTTAGAATTCCTGTTGCCTGGACAAGTACAATGGATTGGCGTAATGGCGACTTCAAAATCAATGATGATTTTATGGATAGAGTAAAAACCCTTGTAGATTGGGCTTTAGAAGCTGGCCTGATTGTAATGATAAATGATCATTGGGATTATCAATGGTGGGGTCTTTTTGGACAAGATAAAACTTTGGCATACAAAATATTTGATGCAATTTGGGACGATGTTGGAACAAATTTTAAAGACTATTCATATAAATTAGTTTTTGAAGCAGGAAACGAAGAATGGGGTCACCGCTTCAATGATGAAGTTGATGGTAAAACTGGAAATTTAACAGTGGCTGCACAATACAAATTGATGACAGAATTGAGTCAGTATTTTGTTGATAAGATTCGTAAACAGGGAAGTAAAAATTCAAAACGTTTTCTGTTAATTCCCGGTTATAACACAGACTTTGCAAAAACAACTGACAGCCAGTTTAAAATGCCAGTTGATCCTTCAAACAATATTTCTAAACTTATGGTTTCGGTTCATTACTATTCACCAGCCCTTTATTCTTTAGTTGGAGAACCTGTTGATTGGGGTGGAATTAAGCAACCTGCAAAAACCTGGGGCTCAGTAAAAGAAATAAATGAACAAAACAGGCTTTTTAACTTGTTGAAGAACTTTAAAAACGATGGAATTGGTGTTGTAATTGGTGAATATGCGGTTGCAATGTTAAAAAATAAAGATGGAAGCTACAGTCGTAAAGAAAATGATGTTCTCTGGCTGGAAAATGTTCTTGATAATTGTGACAGAAATAATTATGCACCTTTCTTATGGGATTGTAACAACTATTTTCATAAAACAGGAAAACTAGGATTTACAGATTCTGATATTGCAGAACTTTACAAAAGTCGACGATATGAACTGGAAAATTAAAATTGCTTTTCAAAGACGGACATTTCAATGTTGGATATAAAGGGGCTGTCCCAAGTAGCGCTCATTGAGCCCTTCGACAGGCTCAGGGACCGTAAATTTCTGAACTTCATCAAAAACAATGAAGCATTTTCCACTTTTCTAGGGGAATATCAACAAAAATAATACATTTTTCTAGGGCAAAAGATTTATATAGCATTGCCGTACATATCATCAATTCCAATCAGTTTACAGTTCTGCGCATTTTCTTTTACATAATCTGAAAAACCGCTGAGAGAAAAAATGCAGACAAGTGGATTTGAGACAGGCAGATATTTTATTTTATCCATCAGTTTTTCATACTCAACTTTATCAAACTGTGATTTCTTGAATTTGCATTCTCCAACGAGCAGAATGTTTTTAGCGTTCTTGCCCAGCAAATCTATTTCTATCTGTTTTTGTTTTTTATCCTCATCAATTACAGATGTCTGATAATCTGTTACTTCTGTAAGCAGAGGAAAATCGCCTGTTCCTGCATGAAACATCAGATATTCTTTTGCCATCTTTTCAAAGATTTTTCCCATAAAATCATGGATATGCTCGCGGACTTCTGACTGATAATACAAGCTTCCTTTTTCTGCGTTAATAAGACTTGTTGCTCTGTTTACATAACGAAACCAGAATTCAAGCATTGAATCATTTAAGACATAGTAAGGCTTTTTTGACATCCGCTTTTCTAAGATTTCTGCATTTGTCAGAACTTTTAGAGGATATGTAATATCATCAGAACCTACACAGCTGGCAATCTCACTGTTTTTTGTATGTCCTGTCGCCACCGCAGAAATAATTGAATTATACAATGCCGGACTTTGCCTTTCGTTTGTAATTACTGTTTTTATCTGTTCATCAGAGAAATATCCGCCTATTGAATAAAACTGATTGATTATATTTTCTTCAAGTGAAAGATTTGTATCAATCTGTTCTATATATTTTGCAACTCCATTTGTAAGGCCATAACAGATAGCTTTTTCTTCATTTGAGTACGGAGCTAGAAAATCAGCAGTTTCAAGATAATTAAAGGGACGGAGCTTAAGTTCCAGATCGCTTCTTCCATGTAGTGGAGCTGATTCTGCGAGAACTTCGTCTTTCATAAAGCTTACAAGCGAACCGCATATTATAAAAAACATTTTCCCCTTCTTCCAGTTCGTATCTATCTGCTTCTGAAGTACAGACTGGATATAAGGGCACTGTTTTGCAAGGTAAGGATACTCATCTATAAAAAATATTATTCTTTTCTTTTCCGCCTGTTTCCCAATAAAGTCAAAGAGTTTTTCAAAAGAATTAAAAGTAACTGTTCCGAGCAAATCAGGAGCTACAGCGCTAAGCACTGATTCTGTAAGCATTGAAAGCAATTCAGCTTCACCTCGTTCAACGGCAGTAAAAGAAATGCACTTACAATCATGGCTGCTAATAAATTTATTTATAAGCCTTGTTTTACCTATTCTGCGTCTGCCGTACAGGATAGTCATGACAAAGCCTTTTTTCTGGAATTTGTTTTCCAGTATTCTAAGTTCAGTTGTTCTTCCTCTAAAAGTTTCCTGCATGGCTAAACTCGTTTAATCAAAATTATTTTAACCTAAATAGATTTGGGCGAAATTCATTTCGGTTAACTTACATTATAATTATGTTTCTTGAAAAATCAAGAATATTCCTCAATATCCTCAACATCCAAAACCTTATAACCAGCCTTAATGCAAAGGTCTGCAAAAAGTCCTTGGCCCGAGATTTTTTACCAGAGGAAGTCCATCATCTTCTGATTGAAAATATTTCAGCCGTTGTATTTGCAATTGTCGCCGGCCTGGCGGCACTGACTTTTATTTTCATTTCAGGACCTCTTCAATCTTATCCAGAATCAACAAATCAGCAGGCAGCCAGTCTACAGAACGCAGAGTTTCTTTTGAAAGCCAGCGGGCCGCTTCGTGCTCTAGGAATTTCAGTTCGCCGGAAACTATTGTGCACAAAATGCAATGCATGGTCAGATGGAAGGTTGAGTAATCATAATCAACAACGCCGAGAATGCGTTCAGCGCGGACTTCTGTTGCCAGCTCCTCCCGAATCTCACGTTCAATGCACTGCTGGGGAGTTTCGCCTGGCTCGAGCTTTCCGCCCGGGAATTCCCACCATCCTTTCCAGTCGCCATAACCACGCTGAGTTGCAAATATTTCTTTTTGAAGCACGGAGGTTGAGCCTGTCGAAACCTCTCTTGTGCGGAGAATGATTGCTCCGCTTACTGTTACTTGTTTCATACTGTTACACAAATATTCCTCAATATCTTCAATATCCAGAACTTTGTAACCGGCCTTAATACAAAGTTCTGCAAAAAGTCCGTGGCCCGGGATTTTGTTGCCAGAGGAAGTCCATCATCTTCTGATTAAAATTGTTTCCACCATTGTATTTGCAATTATCTCCGGCAAGACAGGCTCTGACTAATATTTTCAACATACAATTAAATCTCTTTTAATGGAATTATTATTTCAGTATTTTCATTTACAGAAAATTTATGTTTTTTGAATTTGCCAGGAATTCCTTTGCCATCATAATTACTTAAACCAACAGGTTCCTTTGGCATTCCAATAAAGCTTGTGTCTAATGATGCAACATTTGTAATCTCAACTGTTAGCTTTTTTTCTGCTGCTGTTTCTTCTGCAAATAAAAACATGCCGCAAACAATCTGAATTAAAAGCAGCAAAACAATTATCTTAAAATCAAAAATCCTTCTCATATTTATGACTCTATTTTTCCAAACTTCAAAAATGCAATTACTGCAATCACTGCTGTAAAACATACAGCACTATATGTACTGAATCTTTCAACGATTCCAAAATATGCTCTCGGAACTGCTGCACTTCCAGCCGCTCCAAAAAACATCATAAGGAATGCCACAACTGCGCACCATGCCAGAACTTTGTTTCCACTCTTAAATCCACCTACTGCAATCAGAATTAAAGATACAATTGAAAGCAGAACAACAAGAACTGTAATCACATATACATGTACAAAAGACTGAAAACTTCCGTCATACCCACTTCCTGTCAAAGGAAAGAGACTGTAACCAATAGCTGAAATCCAGTGCATAGTTACAAAAAGATATAGACCCAGGCGGAAGATTTTTTCTGAAGCTTCCTTCCACAATTCTTTTGCAAAAATGCAGATTAAAGTACATGCTACACAAGAAAAGATTCCGTGTATTTTTGTGAACTCTGATGCTATCAACCGTGAAGGTGCATCTGTAGCGGTCAGGTCACTCACCGCCTGCGCCATCCAGTTATAACCCGGATAAAATCTTGCACCAATGCAGTCATGAAGAAGATAAAAAACTACATTCAAAATGCCACAGATTAATAACCAGTATCGGATACTTTTATTTTTACTTCTTTCCATTTGTTTTTACTCCTTTTACTCCATAGAGCCTGCAAAACTCGCTGATAAAGTTTTTCATCATATTTTTATCAATGCCTTTTCCGGCATCGTTATTAGCATTTTTAAGCTGATTAAGGTCACATTCCAGATCAATTATTGAATGAACCGACATGGCAAACGAAATAGCAGCAGCATCAGAATCAGGAAAATAAGCAATCTTTTTTACCTGAAGTGCATAAAACAACTTCTTTGTTGCATCGATCATAGCTTTAGTTTCCATTACCATGATTTCGGTTGCAGCAATATCGATTGTTCTCTGAGACATTATGATTTTATAGAACTGGAACATTTGAGGATTTGTACAAAGACTTCTATAGAAGTCCACCATATGTGTCAGGATTTTTTCAAGAGGAACTTTATCAGAAAGCATATCAAAATTGATTTCGCCGGCCGCAATACTCTGCTTAGCCTGATTTCGTAAAAATGAATACATTGTTTTTATGATTTCTTCACGTGATTCAAAATGCTTATATAAAGCAGGTTTTGAAATTCCCAGCTTTTCTGCAATCTGATTCATCGAAACTGATGCAAGTCCATTTTCAGATGCAAGCTCTAAAGTTGCTTTAATTATTTCAGATTTTCTATCCATACCCTTAAGCTACCTTTCGGTAACTATATTACTACCAAACGGTAACTATTGTCAATTGCTAAGAAGTTTTTGATCAAGCTGGAAACCAATTTAGCAGTAAGAGTAATCTTATATTAAAATCTTTTCATCTGGTAAAAAAATAGTTAAACTATAATCATCATTATGACCGAAGCAGAAATCAACATTGAGAAAGTTTTCAAGAATATGATGTTCGGAAAGAACGTGACCGAGTGCGGTTATTTCCCGGACCGACAGGCTGAAAATATTCTGACATATTTTAACTGGCTGGATTCGAGTAGGTCCTCGGCCCTACCCGTTGAAAAGCTGGACTGCATTGTTTATGAAAGGCTTCTCCATCAGGGATTTCGGCGCTACTCTTCCATGGCCTATAATACCCGCTGCCAGAATTGCCATGAGTGTATTCCCATTCGAATCCCTGTAAAAACTTTTGCTCCATCCAAGAGCCAGCGTCGAGTCCTTCATAAAAATCAGGATGTAGAAGTTATTATTTCTGCCAACCAAGCTGATTTTTGCACTGATGAAAAAGCCCTTCTGTACCGCAATTATTACAATCACCATAATGAGGGGAATCCGGGCTTCAACCGTCTCACATTGCAGGAGGCTGCCCAAGATCTTAAAAATATGAACGGCGGCTACAGCGGGGTTATCAATCTTGATTATAAGCTAAAGGGGCAGCTGATCGGCGTGAGCATCCTCGATTATGTTTTTGATGCACATGGATTTATCACCGGCCTTTCCTCAAATTATTTTTATTATGATATCAGCGAGGAAGTGCTTAAGCGCAGCATTGGCGTTTACAGCGTTCTTGTTGAAATCAACTTTTGTCTGCAGAATCATTTTCCCTATTACTATCTGGGCCTTTACCTACCCCACTGCTATAAGATGAATTACAAGGCAAACTATAAACCTTATCAACTTCTGCTCAACGGAATCTGGACTAACAGCACAGGCCTCGAGCAGTGCCCTCAGGTTCTGGAAAATTATCTACGCATTGAGAATGAAAAATCGCGCTCTGTAAAAATTGACCCTGCCGATTTCTTTGAATTCCCCGCCCCAGGCCTGATTTACGGCTATGACGAGCTTTCCCTCGTGACGGATAACATTCCTCTGCGCCTTCTTTTTTCGGCTTATAATCAGGGAGTCTTTCCCTGGTTTAACGAAGATCAGGGCGAGCCGGTTTTGTGGCAGTCTCCAAAAAAACGTTTTGTGATTCCGATCCGCCAGCTGCACGTTTCAAAATCAATTGAAAAATTCCTCAGGCACAATCCTTACACTTACACAATTGATAAAGCATTTGGTGATGTAATCAAGAACTGCGCAAATCAAAAACGGGTCGACCAGATTGGCACATGGATTGGCCCCAAGATGATTAAAGCCTACAAGAAATTTCATAAGGCAGGATACGCTCACAGCATAGAAGTCTGGAAGGACGGAAAGCTGGTCGGCGGTTTTTACGGCATCTTGCTTGGCAGTGTCTTCTGCGGCGAGTCCATGTTCACGATTGAACCAAACAGCTCCAAGAGCGCCTTCGTACTCTTCGCCCGAGCCTTCCAGAAAGCTGGCGGCAAACTGATCGACTGCCAGACCTACACCGAAAACATGGCCCGCTACGGCGCCCGCGAAATCACTAGAAAGCAGTACCTGGAAAAACTTGAAAAGTTCGCAAAGGCACCGCTAAAGTGTGAGATTAAAAATCTTTTTGATATGTAAATGATGTAACAGTTTGATTATCTTACGCTTCTCTCTCCTTTCTTTCAATTGCTTTTTCTTCAAAGGACTTCATTACCAGATGCATGTCTTCTGTTGTAAATTCATAAGCCCTGGCCTTGAACTTTTCAGACAGTCCATAAAAAGCTTCGGCCATTGCTGTTGCTATATCAGTGAGGGTGTCGCAGTCACCGCCAAGGCTAACCGCTGTACGAATTACATCTTCAAAATCAGTTCCTTCAAGAAAAGCCGTAATTGCCTCTGGCACTGTTTCCTGACAGCTCTCAACATGATGATAGTTCGGACGAATCTGGTCGCAGGTGCGGCTCAAGTCATAACCAAACTCTTTGATTATATAATCCTTTATCTGAGTCTTGAAATAACCGTTACGGGCCATCCAGATTACGCTGGCAACTGATTCTGCACCCTTCACTCCTTCCGGATGATTATGAGTAACCTCGGCCGACCAGTGGGCAACCTCGCGCGACCTCTCAAGCGAATCAAAAAGCCATCCCACAGAGCTCACCCTCATAGCAGAACCATTGCCCCAGCTGTTATAAGGCTTTGTCTCTTCCATCGCAAGCCAGCGGTAAAATCTTCCGCCATAACCTGAGAGCGGATACTTGTGCCCCCAGAGCTGCATGCTGGTTATCATTGCTGTCTTCATCGTGTTTTCATTAGCATCGAGCCCCGCCTTTATGATTCCGTCACAGATTGCAATCGTCATAACTGAATCATCTGTAAAACGCGGATTCTTACAGAAGAGCGGAAATTCCTTTGTCTTATGTCCACGGGCAAACTCATAAGGCTGACCAATTATATCTCCTAAAATTGCTCCAAACATTTTGCTAGTCTCCTTTTTATAAACTTACTATCGTTCATTAGCTTTGTTATAATGCTCAGTGATATCTGCACTCCAGTTTGCTTTCATTTTCTGTCTGACGTTTTACAAGCATCTGAATTTTCTCATAAGAATATTCCGAGCTGGCACTTTCCTGACCGTCTGTTGTAATCACAAAGATTGTCTTTTCAGGACGGTCTTCCTCGCGAGCATATTTATGAACATTTCCGATATGATGAATAGCATCACCCATCGCATCCAGCAGTATTAACGATTGCATCTGTGTGAACTTTTGTAATGTCGTTGCGCTCAGTCTTAAAAGACATGGTTATATTATAATATCAATCTGCGTACCTTGGTAGTTATATATTTTTTAGTTTTGTAAATCTGTCGTTCACAGAATAAATAGTTTTTGTACCTGTGTCGTTTATCGCCTTTATTTTATTGTATAAACGACGTTCATAGACTCTTTTTTCTTGTATCTATGTCGTTCATAAAATAAATATTAAGACACTTCTGTTATCTAAAAAAACTTTGATCTCCCTTTCGCTATTTCCAATTTAATTTTGAGCATAAAATGGACCAACATAACCCATTTTCTAATGCGTACCTTGGTAGTTATATCGACTCTTGATAATTATGTTTTCCACTCGTTTTCAAGCGTACTTTGGTAGTCATATCCTCCAAAAAAAACTGAAAAAAATGACATTTATAAATCTTCAAGAAAGGCCCTAAAACGGCCTCAAAACACCCCGGTCGACAAATTACTCAATTTTCCAAATTTGACGCGTCTACGCGAATCCTAGGGCCTGTTTTAACCTTCTTTATTTTTTCTTTATTTCTTATTTATATTTTATATAATATCTCTTTATTTATTTAATTCTTTATATATATATTTCTTTATTTCTTTATTTTATATTACATATTTTCTTTTATTTTTCTTTACATTTTCTTTATTTCAAGATATATTATACATATATTTAATTATTTATTTCTTTAATTAAAGAAGGGGAATTTTTATGAAAATCATCACTGTCACAAATCAGAAAGGCGGCGTAGGAAAAACAACAACGGCCAGCGCACTGTTTTCAGGCCTGTCACTATTGAGAAAAAAGACGCTTGCAATAGACCTGGATCCACAGTGCAATCTCTCTTACTGTTACAGGGTAGATCCTTCAAATCCGTCTATCAAGATGGTTTTCAAAAATGAGATCAGTCTCAAGGATGCTATTCAGTCTACGCCTTCCGGAGACTTTATTCAGGCAGATAAAGGACTGAATAATATCATGCAGGAAATGAATGCAATTGATCAGGTATATAAACTTTCTAAGGTTCTAAAGGAAGTTTCAAATGTTTATGATTATGTAATTATTGATACTCCTCCTGCTCTTTCACCACTTACAATCAATGCACTTGTAGCAAGTACATCTGTAGTTATTCCTGTACAGGCAGATTCATTTTCCATGCAGGGAGCCGAAGCTCTTGCAGAAACAATACAGGGAATCAGAGATGTTAATGAGAATCTTGAAATTGCAGGCGTTTTACTTGTCCGCTATAAAGGCCGCGCTGGTCTTGCACAACATATGAATGAGCAGTTTCTTAAGTTTGCAGAAATGTTTAATACCAAAGTTTTTGAAACAAAGATTAGGGATGCAATTGCTGTTCAGGAATCTCAGCTCGCACGTCAGAATATTTTTGATTACAATCCAAAATCAAATGCAGCAATCGACTATGCAAATTTCATAAAGGAGTTAATCAATGGCTAAAGATTTTTCAAAATACAATGATGACAATCCTGTAATGGCTATTCTTGCTAAGGCAAAAAAAGAAGAAGCTGAACAGAGCAATTCTATAGCTATTCTTCAGAACATCGCAAAAGAAGAAGCTCCTGTTGAAAAAAGACAGACACCTATAACTACTGCCACACCAGAACCCGTTTCTGCTCCAGTACAGGCAGAAGTAAAACCTGCAGAATACGCAGCTAATCCAGTAGAAACAGTTATTGAAGCAGAACCTGAAGAAGCTCCAAAAGTTGAGGAAATCAAAAAGATCCTGATGAATATCAGCATCCGTGAGACAACAAAAAAAGAATGGAAAATGTTCTTCCTGGAACATGACCTCTCAATGACTCAGGGAATCGAAACTGCTGTTGAATACCTGATGAGTGAAGTAAACAAAAATAATATCAAGCTTTCAAAAGGCGGTATTACAAAATAACTACTTGTCATTTAAGAAAGTAGTTGATTTTTATAACTACCAGGTATAAGATATAAGTAGCGGAATAAATGAATGCGTAGGCAGGTAGTTATATCCGCGTATATTGGTAGTTATAAAACGTACTTTAGTAGTTCTGATTACGTACTTTAGTAGCTTTATTGTCTTGTAAATCTTTATTTTATAACGAATTACGCTCTTCCAATATATTAATATAACTAATATATAAATAAGGCTTTCGAATGGATGAGATAATTATTTCAGATCAGGGCACTCTTGAATACTCTAAAAAGTTAAACAGTGAACTTTTACAGCCTAATCAAATTTCTCAAGGTCTTTATAAATGTTCTCCATTAGCAAAACAATTATTAGCATATGTAATTGCAGATCTCAAAATTATGAAGTGGTCTAATCTCAATATTGAAACCTATGAAACAACCTTTAAAACATCTGACTTCGTAAAAGCCTTAGGTAAATCACGTATTGGTGCTAAACAAAAGGATTTGATAAAATCCGCTCTTGTTGAACTTCAAAAATCTTATATTGCAATTGATACAGGTAAAAAGTTTGAAACATTCAGCTGGGTTACTCATGCTGTTTTTTCTGATGTTGATCACAAAATAAACATTGAAATTAACCATCACTTGGGACAAGCTTTAGTTGAATACAAACATGGTTTTACAACATTACAGTTGATTGAGCTTGGTCGCTTACAGAGCTTTTATGCGATGCGTTATTATGAAATTGCATTATCCTGGATTGGCAAAAAAGGTAAGGAAGGTAATAAAAAAGGTTGCTGGTATTTTGAATATACTGTTGAAGAATTGAGAAAGACGTTTCAGCTTGGTGCAAACGAGTATTCAGGAAGAATGACAAACTTCATCACTAAGGTTGTAAAAAATCCTTTGGATGAAGTTAATGAAAAAACAAATCTGACTGTCTCTTTTGAAAAAATTAAAGAAGGTAAGAATGTTGTCGGATTCAGATTTAATTGTTCTGAGAAGGCAGCTTCAGTTCGAATCACAAAAGAAATGGATAAAGCTCAAATTGATGAGATAAAAGAAATCAATGAAGAACAGGCAGAACTTGAATATTTTAAGAGCCGATACCCAGAAGAATTTGCAGAAGCTCTTAAGCTTGTAAAGCAGCAGGCTGAGCTGCCATTTGGAGATTCTTTCCAGATTGCATACGAAGCAGAGGCTGTTGAAGTCTTAAAAAAACAAGGCCTCAAATAACTACCAAAGTACGCAATCTATATGACTACTAAAGTACGCTTATCAAAAAGTTAATGACTACCAAGGTACGCATTCAATTTTTATCAGAAATTTAATTTTTCCAATGTTTTAGTTTTCCAAAAATGTCAAAAAAAGTATACAACTACTAAAGTACGCACATTCTGTCGTTTCTTTTTGCGAGAATATAGCTACCAAAGTACGCATAAATCAATGAATTTGGACTGATATAACTACCAAGGTACGAATTTTTATTGAATTCTTCATTATATAACTACTAAGGTACGCAAAAGATATGACTACCAAAGTACGCAATATAACTACCAGAAATGCATGTTTTTTAGTCCAAAAATGAAAGACGGATGCACAAAATTAAGATTCAAATAGCTACCAAAGTACGAAATGAAAAATAATGGTTGGTAAGTATTAACTTTATTAATCCTCGCTATTTCTAATTTGGGCATTTTTGCATTATTTGAAATTCTATTCAGAGCTAAGAGTTTGCTTTTACACATTCCCGTGGTGATTGCACTTAGCCTCAAAGTTTGGCTTGAGCAGGCCTTTTGCAAAAAGTTCTGCGGCTTCGTCGGCACTTCCTGTGATTCCTGGCATTTCTTTTAAGCCGCTGGCAGTAATGGCTTCAATGGCACCCTGTCCGCGGTTTCCAAGAATCAGAGTTTCTACTCCAAGGCTCTTTAAGTATGGTGGAATGGCATGATGTCCGTTTCCGCCGTTATCAATTACTTCTGAGGAAAGGATTTTTCCATCTTCAATCTGATAAATCTTAAAATACTGAGTTTTTCCAAAATGCTGGAAAACGTTTCCTGTTTCTTTTTCGTAAGTTACTGCTACTTTCATTTATATGCTCCTTATGATTCGTTGACAAGTTTTCCCGTCATATGTTCAATTTCAAGCTCAAGGCACTGAACGCGGGGCAGGGCGTTTTTAAGTTCCTTTTCTAGATATTTCTGGTCGTCTGTGAATTTCTGAACAAGCTTTGTACAGATTCTGCGGGCCAGCTCCTCGTCGGTCACCAGGCGGATTTTTCCAAAGACGATTACACAGTTGATGTTCAGAGCCCATTCACCTTCATTGCGGTAGCCTGAATCGTAAACGCAGAAGCTTGCCTTGTCGTAGTTTTTGATGGCATCAATTTTGTGGCCTTCTTTTGCGCTGTGAAAATAAATCTTATTGTCTTCTTCGCTGTAGAAGTGGGATAGGGGAAGTCCGTAAGGGTAACCGTCATCGCCGAGCAGAGAAAGAACTCCGCGTTTTTCATTTTCAAAATCTCTTTGCATTCAGTATCTGAAATCTGCTGTTTAAATCTTCTCATTGGTCTGAACATAAAGATGATTATAGTAAAAATTAAAATAACTGTCACTTCCAGAATTTACATACAATTTACACAAAGTAACTATAATTTTTAATTTCTTACGGTTATAGTAAAAGCATGATAACTGTATTAAGCCAGATTCTAGGATTTATAGGTTCTCTCTGTCTGCTGCTTTTTGGAATGGAGATGCTTTCGAACGGTATTCAAAAGGGAGCGGGAAGCAGCCTGCAATCCCTGCTTCATAAGATTTCCGGGAACAGATTTACGGCTGTGCTCACTGGACTTGCGGTTACGGCAATAATTCAGTCTTCCGGCGCAACTACTGTAATGGTGGTTAGTTTTGTAAATGCTGAGATTATAAGTCTGACACAGGCCATTGGAATTATTTTTGGCGCAAATATCGGAACTACGGTTACGGCCTGGATTGTTTCTCTTTTTGGATTTTCCTTTAGTATGGAAGCAGCGGCTATTCCTTTGTTTGGCTTTGGCTTTATCCTTAAATATTTTAAAAAGTTTAAGATTCATAATTTTGCTGATTGTTTTATGGGTTTTGCGCTTTTATTCATGGCGCTGGGCCTTCTTAAAACTTCCATGAATTTAAAGCCTGAATCCGTAAGCTTTTTACAGAAATTTCAGGATTTAAATTTTGCGGGTCTTTTGCTTGGAGTTTTAATCGGAACTGTTTTTACCGCTCTGATTCATTCTTCGTCAGCTACAACAGCGATTGTACTTACAATGTCTGCAAACGGTTCTCTGCCATGGGAGCTTGGGGCTGCAATGGTTTTAGGAAGCAATATCGGATCAACTGTAGATGCGGTTATGTCATCTTTTGGCGCAAGCGTGAATGCAAAACGAACTGCTGCTGTCCATGTGGCTTTTAATGTTACAGGAACTCTCCTGGCATTGATTTTCTTCCAGCCATTTTTAAATCTGATTGATTTTATTGTTCCCGGTCAGCCTGCGCAAAACATCACAACTCACATTGCCATGCTTCATACTGTTTTTAATATTTCTGCCACAATTCTTTTCCTGCCTTTTGTTAAGCAGATTGCTTCCATTACAGAAAAAGTGATTCATGAAAGTCAGAAAGAAAAAGAAGCTCATTATAAAATCCCAATCATCCTGCCAAAAAATCATCTCAGCACAGACTTGTATACTTTTCAGGTTCAGAAAGAAATTACAAAAATGGCCGGCCACGTAATGGAGATGATGGATTATCTGAATCAGGGGCTTAATCAGAAAAATGATATGGATGGATTAATTGAAGAAGTTAATGCTCAGGAAGAATATGTTGATGAAATGAATCATGAAATTTCCTGGTTCCTTCAAAAATGTTCCCGCCTTCCAACTGCAAATCACAACGACCGGAACAATTATGCCAACATGATTTCTGTAATTCAGAATCTTGAAGATTTGAGTGATGAATGCTGTTCAATGATGCATTCACTGTGCAAGTTCAAAAAAGAATCCGAGGTGTCTGCTCTTGAAAATCAGAGTAAGGAGCTGATTGATTATTTTAATCAGGTATATATCTTTTATGAACAGACTTGTACTTATATCGCCCTCGGTCTTTCTGAAATTGATAAAGTTCTTCTGTCTGATGTGGAAGACAAAATCGACAGGACTAAGCGTGAACTTAAAAAGGCCAGCAGAAAGCGAATTGAAAACGGCAGCAATGTAAAAGCCGAACTAAATTATATGGATTTAGTCCGTAAAATTGAAAAAGCCGGTGACTGCATTTTTGGAGTAATTCAGGCAATCCAGCCAAACCCTGGTGACTCAGTTCTTGTTGATGGTTCTGAAAAAAATCTGATAAGCGCGCAGAATGTAATTATCAATACAAAAAGCAGAAAGGCTTTTGTTTCAGGTAAAGAGGTTCTGCTTGCAGTAAAAGAATATGAACTGCTCGCCCTTCTTATGGAAAATAAAGGACAGGTTCTTACCCGTGAACAGCTTCTGGAATCTGTATGGAATTATGATAAAGAAATAGAAAGCCGCACTCTGGATGTTCATATCGGTCTTTTGCGTCAGAAATTAAATAACCAGAAACTGATTGAGACAGTTCGCGGAGTGGGCTACAGAATTTCTTAGATAAAGAGTGGCCGGAGAGTGTCAGTTAATCTTGAGATTTTTACAGCTGATGTTTTTGAAGCTGCGCATTTATCATGTCTCAGCCATTATATCATTAACCAGATTTATTTTTTCTTATAGATTAATGATACATGTTTTATTAAAGTGTGTTAAACTGTTTATATGAAAGATAAGGTACGACTTTTATTACGATTTCTTCTGGTTACTGCCGGAGCATTAATAATGGCAGTAAATCTTAATACCTTTGTACATGCGGCGGGACTTTTGCCAGGTGGATTTACAGGAATTACTTTATTAATTCAGGAGGTTTTTGCAAAATATCTGAATATAAAAATTCCATTCGTACTTTTTTATTGGGGACTGAATATTGTGCCAGCCCTCATCTGTTTCCGTTATGTTGGGAAGCGATTTACCCTTCTTTCACTTTGGGCAATTGTTGCATCAGGTCTTTTTACAGATTTAATTCCAGGCCTTGATGTTACAAACGACGTATTGCTCTGCTGTACTTTTGGTGGAATTATTAACGGTATTGCAATCAGTTTCTGTTTATTAGCTGGAGCTACCAGTGGTGGAACTGATTTTATTTCAATTTATGTTTCAGAAAAAACTGGTCGAAGTATCTGGAATTATATTTTGTTTTTCAATGTACTTGTTCTCGCAATTTTTGGTCTTTTGTTTGGCTGGAACAGAGCGCTTTATTCAATCATATTTCAGTATGTAAGCACTCAGATTCTCAATAATCTTTACAAGCGTTATCAAAAATCTACTATATTAATAATCTCTGATAAAACCAATGAACTGATTCATGTAATCCGCGATGTTACCGGGCATGATGCAACTCTTTTTACTGGAAAGGGCTGTTATCAGGGGGCGGAACGCAATATGCTTTATACCGTAGTTTCTTCTGATGAAGAAGACAAGCTTATGCGTTCCATCAAAAAAACAGACCCATCTGCCTTTGTAAATATTCTGCAGACCAAAATGTTGAAAGGTAACTTTATAATGAAACGTCAGGACTAGACAGAAGCAAGTCGATTACCTTCTGGGTAGCAGTTGCACTTTTATCTGCGGCAGCGCATTTTACTGGCAAGGGAGAAGTGGCAACAAATGTGGGCTGGTTTGTAAAGTGGTATCCGGCATGGAAGGCAAGGGGATAGGTTGGTCTGCTTTTCTGGATTTTATCTGTAGAGTTCACCCATGAAATATTGTTCCTGAAAAGAAATGGCTTCAAGAATTTCCTGGTCTGAGTAAGGCCTGTCATCTAGGGCAACAATCCATTTGTCTTCAACATCATTCAAACGGTGATAAACGCCGATGATTTTTCCTTCGTAAGTTTTTAGCGGCTGATTTGTACCAAAAACGTAAACATCCTGTTCTGCTCCGTCACCGGCAAAAAGGCCGTCTACATAGCCATAGTTTATCGGATAAATCATTTCTTTGTGTCGTGGATGAGAAGCACCGAGAGGGCGGTCAATTGTGCCCCTTACGGTTTTACCTATGATGTCGCTGTAATCTTTGTGGACGATTTCCATCTGATAAACCAGCGTTTCTCCACCCCAGCGTTCTGTCATAGTTTGCAAAAATGAAAAGCCAAAGTTTTCGTAAAGACCTTTCTGGTCTGTTGAGATATAAAGTTGTTTGAAGCCCTGATTTTTTGCAAGGCGATAAATATATTCTATCAGTTTTCCAATGCGGCGTTTTCCACGGAAGGCAGGAAAGGTGTAAACAAAGCCAATCCAGGGAGTAAGCTCAGTATCCGGAATTTCGTCGCGTTCCGAAAAGCTGCAGAAAGAAATCAGATTATTACCCTGGGTCTGTAAAAAGACTTTTGATTTTTCGCCATATTGCTGATTAAAGCTTCCTTCAGAAAGAATCTTAAAAAGATATTTTCCAGCCCTCCAGTCAGATTCACCGATTTTTGTCAGCCAGAATTCTTTTTCAGATTTGTCTAAGAGGAAAAATTCTTTTATTTGAAGTTTTTTGTTTTCTGTCATTTTTTTACCTTGTCATTAATCATTTCCCAGCCAGTGCATCTTTTGTAGTTTGAAGTGGGGAAGGTGCAGGTCTGGTTCCAGGGGCGGTCGAAGACCATAACTTTTAAATCTGGCAGATGGTCGAAGAACTTGAAAGCGGAAGGGGAGTCTTCGACGGCCATATCAAAATGCATTTTGTAATAATCTTCCAGTTCCAGATTGAAACTGCTGCCTTTTATGAAGTTGTCGCGGCCGTATTTGTTCAGACAGTACAAATCAACTTTTTCAAGGCCATGCTGATTAAGCCATTCGCGGGATGCGTCGTAGGCACTGACAGGGCGGCCGGTAATGATTTTTACGTCGTGGCCTTTTGCCAGCCAGCTGTTGATTGTTTCGCTTGCTCCTGGAGTTTCGTCGTAGGATAAAAGGACGTCCGGCTGGTGGGCTTTTATCATCATTTGGTCATATTGCTGGTCTGTCAGATCAAAGGATTTCTGCAGATTAAAATAGTGAATCTGCTCGTAGGGGATATCAAGATTAAACATTTCTTTTACGAGCACCGAAAAGTGGCGGGCTGTTTCGCAGAGGCAATCATCAAAATCAACGTAAATATTCATAACTAAAATTGTATCAGAAAACACGGGACAAGGCGATGAATTAAGCGTCATTTCGTGATAAAATATCATTATGGTTAAACATATTATTTTATGGACATTAAAAGAGATAAGCGATTCTGAAAAAGAATCTGTAAAAAAAGGAATCAAAGAAGGCCTCGAAGGGCTTAAAGGAAAAATCCCTGGCCTTATCGACATCAAAGTAAATACAGAAGGCCGCCTGGCTTCTTCTACTGCAGACCTGATGCTGGATTCAACTTTTGAATCAACTGAGGCTCTCGAAGGATATTCAAAACATCCGGAGCATGTGGCTGTGGCAGACAGTAAAGTTCGCCCTTACACAGCAAGCCGTTCCTGCCTTGATTACGAGGTATAAAAATGAGCGGGACTAAAGCCATCAAAACATATACAGCAGAACTTTTCATAAAAGAAAAACATACACTCGGTGAATCTCCTTTTTACGATACCCGCACGAAAACTCTTTCCTGGGTTGATATTACGGAAGGAAAATTTTTTACTCTTGGACCGGACGGAACTCGGCGAGTTTTTAGTTACGGGCAGAAAATCGGCTCTGCGGTTCCGGCTGAAAAACCCGGTACCTATCTGATTGCCGGGACAGATGGGCTTTATCTTGAAAAGGCTGATGGCACCAAGCCTCGTCTTATCAAAAATCTTTCTGAATATTACAAAGCCTGGCAGCGTTCAAATGATGTGAAGGCAGTCCCTAAAGGCCGGGTCTGGTTTGGCTCTTCTGTGGATGATGATATTCATGAAGCGAGCGGAAATCTTTTTTGCCTGGAGAATGGTGAAGTGACTGTTAAGCAGGCTGACACAAAGATTTCGAATGGACTTGCCTGGAGCTCGGACCGCAAGAAGTTTTATTTTTCAGATACCCTGCAGTATGCGGTTTTTGAATATGATTATGATTTGGAAACTGGCGAAATCTCCAACCGCAAGGTTTTGTTCAGCCCGGAAGAAGGCCGTGGTATGACAGACGGAATGTGCATAGATGCAGAAGATAATCTCTGGGTAGCCTTCTGGGGTGGTAGCCGCATTGAACAGAGAAGCTCAAAAGACGGCTCTCTGCTTGCGACAGTAAATGTGGATGCAAAAAACGTAACATCCTGTTGTTTCATGGGAGATAATCTCGACACCCTTTTCATCACAACCGCAGCAACCGGCCAAAGCGGAGAACTCGACGGCTGTCTCTTTACATGCAAAGTAGACGTAAAAGGACTGGAGTGCGATTACTGTAAGGTGTAACGGAATCAATTAGAAACTTGATTTTACAAAAACTGCCTTAAGATTTATTTAACTAATTGATTATGCAATGAATTATATGGGGTGACCCGAGCTGCCTCGTGACAGCCCGGATCTGTTGTATTACATCACTTTCTTTAAAGCATCCTCGCCGCACCAGTTCTTGATTTTTTCTTCAAGTTCTTTTACTCGACGGTCGCCGTCTTCTTTTGTGTAAAGCTTCATATTCAAAATCCCCTTTTCATCATAAGCATTCAGAAGGTCTTTACGCTCAAGCTCGGCTGCGCAGAAATCAACATAATCATAAATCAGTTTTTTGAGTGCGGCAAAATCTTCGCGGGCGGCTTTGATATCTTCAGCACGACCAGACTTCAGTTCAGCGCAAATCTTAAAGGCGTACAAATCTTTTACAAAGCCCTGGCAAAATGGCTTCATAGTCGGATCCTTGCAGATTGCAAAAATTATGTTCAAAGCCCACTCGCAATAATCGGCCGTCAGCTCCGGCTTGTTCCAGAAATAAGTTTCTGCTGAATATACAAACTCCTTATTGAAGGGCAGGCACATGAGCTGAGAATTATTGTGCTGAGCCTTAAGTTGTGCCTCAACGCCATTTTCAAAGCCTTCAAGTTTTGCAAGAATACTTTCTTTGAGCATGTTAGATTTTATGCTCGGAAGCTTGGCAATATGCTCGCGTGACTTTTCGTATTCCTTGCAGTGAATGTAAAGCCAGGAAAGGGCAAAGTGAGTTTTTTCAACAAAATCTTCTTCCTTGCAGTAGCGGATAACCTGAACAGATTTTTTCAAAGCCTCGTCAAAATATTTGTCGTAAGTTTCATTCATGCCTTTTTTGTATTCGCCGAATGGTTCGACATTTCGACTTAAGTTGGCAACGCTCTGAACAAAATACATATAGATTTCAAAGTTCAGCGGATTGGCCTCGCATTCAGAAAGAAGATATTCGCAAGACTCCAGTGCGCCCTTTTTTTTATCAATCTGACTACGCAGTTCGCGGAATTTTACATGAACCTTTGCTGCTGTAACTGCATCATAATTTCCCTGTTCAAGACCAAAAAGCGCATCAGTAGAAATATTGAGCACCTTTGCAAGCGGAACAATCTGCGCAGTATCCGGCAGACCTGCGTCGCTTTCCCATTTGCTCACCGCCTGAGAAGTTACAAAGAGCTGTCCCGCAAGTTCTTCCTGTGTGAGCCCCAGCTGCTTTCTGTAGTATTTGATGTTTGAACCAATTGAGTTTTTCATTTTAATCGTGTCTCCTTGTATTCCGGCAAGCTTGATTTATGAGACCCTGAAACAAGTTCAGGGTGACAGGATTGAAAGTTGCCGGTCTTTAATTCCGCGCGGTAATTGTATATTAGCAGAAGTCAGGGGAAAATCCTAACAATTTATTTTTGGAAATGACTCAACGGAAAGTTGAAAATACGGAAGAAAATCTGTTAGTTCAGGTAACCTCATGCAGCCACTTTCCGCTCAGGATTCTTATCACTCCGATAACCGCTTTTACAATCGATTCGCTAGAGAGGAATAAGAAAATCATAGGGGCGGGAAGGTGGAGTACAAAGGCTGCCACGTATCCAAGAGGAATTGCAACTCCCCACAAAACAATCAATTCGCCAACCGCAGAAAAAACAGTATCTCCGCCGGCTCTGCACACACCGACAACCCAATCCATGCAGAAAGAATTAAAGGGGTAGAGCAGAATCAAAATCATAAGAATCTGAGTTGCCATTTTTATGATTTCGGGCTCAACGTTAAAGAGGAAGGGGAGGAGTTTAGAAAGTGGCAGCAGCAGAACTCCGACCGCAGCGCCCACTAAAGGCATAAACCACATGGAGCGCAGGGCATAACCGCGGGCTTCATCAAGCTTCTTTTCGCCGATGCGTTTGCCAATCAGAACGCCAATACCATTTCCAAAGCCCATACAGAATACCCAGGTAAGCTGACTGATTGTTCCGGTGATGCTATAGGCGGTAAAAGAATCAGTTCCCGCATGAGCATAGATTCCGTTATAGACAGACGTTCCAAGACCCCAGAAGGTTTCGTTGACAATAACCGGGAAGGCAATCTTCAAATATTTGAAAACAAAAGACCAGTCAAAGCCAAGTAGTTCGCGAAGCTTTCCGCAAATTTCATAACCGTGAGAATAAGTCCAGCTCAAAAGAATTACAAGTTCAACAAGGCGGGAAAAAACTGTTGCGATGGCGGCTCCCTTAACTCCAAGACCTGCAACAAAAATCAAAAGATAATTTGCACCGGCATTTGTCAAAAGCGAAACAGATGTACAAACAAGCGGCAGCTTTACCCGTTCCGTACTTCGCAGAGCAAGGGTGATAGAAAAACTTATAGCCGTAGGAATATAACTCAAACAGGCAAGACGAAGATATTCTCCGCCGACACGAACAACCTCAGGATCCGGAGAATAAATTCTTATCAGCTGATGAGGAATAAAAAGTCCGAGCACAGTGAAAACCACAGCTACAAAAGCTGCAATCAAAGTCATCAAACCTAAAGACCTTCTGATTCCGCCTAAATCTTTTTTACCCCAGAACTGAGCGATGAAAACTCCGCCGCCAGAAGTGATTCCAAAAAGAATCATATTGAGGATAAAGAAAATCTGATTTCCAAGACCGACTGCTGCAATCTCAACACTACCAAGCCGCCCGATCATAACAGTGTCGAGCATGTTAACAAAGTTCTGCAAAAGCGCCTGAAGAGAAATTGGAATCGCAATCGTAAACAAAGAAGAGTAAAAGCCTTTAAGTTTCATATCGCACTATTATGAAGATATGGTGGAAAAAATCAATGGGAAGTAGGGGAAAGCCTTCCCCTGCCTCCAGCCCGCTTCGCGGTCTTCCGTCACCCCTTCTCCTAGGGGCTTTGCCCCTAAAACCCCAGAATATGACGTTTTACGATGTTTGCGAAGTAAACTCTGTCACAACGTCTGATTCAGTCTTCTGAAACAAAAAATAATACTTAAAAAGTTTAGGCTATCAGATTAAACTCGAAAAAGTACCATTATTAAGATAGTATTACATGTGGAAGGTTGATACGGGAATTGAACCCGTTTTGCTTGGATGAGTTGTGAGCTTAAGGATTAAATAACACTTACTGATGTCGGACAGAATCCGCGAAATGTCGAATGCCATGGAAGGCGATATTCCAAATCGCAAGCCCCCACATTATTAAGGCCACCCTAGGGGGGGGAGCAAGCGGTCTTCCGCTGGGCTCTCATTCTGAGAGTTTTTAAGTATTTCTTGTGTTCGTCGGAAATGCGAAAACTTTCGCAGGCTTTTTGAATTGCCTTGTTGTGTGTCCATACATCCAGCTTTTTATTTTGAATAAAAGTGATTGCTGTGTCCCATTGTTTTACAAGGGCTTCGGCAAAGAGCCAGGCAGTCATCATGTTTACGTAATATTCTTTGCTGCGGATTTGAGCTGGTAACTCAAGATATTCGCTCTTAAAGTCATCATCAAGAAAATACTTCATTAAAAGCAGCATTCCAACGCGTTGTGTAAAAGGTTTGTCGGAGCGAATCCAAAGTTGAAGTTTTGGTAAAAGAAGCTGGCGGTTCTTTTTGAGCACGGGCGGATTTAGTCCGTCGCTTACTGCCCAGCTGTTTATGTATGGAAGAAAGTTTTCGAGGGCGGACAGGCATTCGTCATAATTCTTGATTTTATTTATAAGGGCAATTTGCAGGCAGTTTTCTTCGTGATATTTATGAGGCAGGTTGGTGAGAAAAGACTCAAGCTCGGCCGGCGGCAGCTCTTTAATTTCGCGGATGATATTTTTATAAGACGGAGAGCGAACTCCGATAAAGGCTTCGTGGGGCAGGGTAGGTACCAGCTTTGCAGAAAAGTCGGCATATTTTGTGTCCTGGTATTTAAAAAGAATTTTTTGAATCCTTGTCATATTTTGTATTGTAGCATAGATTGTATGTAACTCCAAATTCAAAATGGGGATTTTAAGGGGGAGCCCCCCTTAGGAGAAGGGGTGGCGGAAGACCGCGAAGCGGGCTGAAGACAGGGGGAGACTTCCCCCTCAAAATATAATTCATTAAAATATGTGTATGAATGCACAATTAAAAATCCGTGAAGCGACTCTTGACGATGCAGCGCGCCTGGTTGAGATTTATGCTCCTTATATAACTGAGACTGCTGTTTCTTTTGAATATGATGTTCCGACTGAGGACGAGTTTAAGGGACGCATCAAGAATATTAAAGAAAAATATCCTTATCTGGTTTGCGAAAAGGATTGCGAGGTTGTGGGCTATGTTTATGCAAGTGCCTACAGTAAGCGAGAGGCTTATGACTGGACGGTTGCAACTTCGATTTATGTTGATAAGAATTGCCGCAGAATGGGAGTGGGCTCGCTGCTTTATAAGCATCTGGAAGAGCGCCTCAAAAAAATGGGGATTGAAAATCTTCTTGCGGGCGTTGCTTACTGTGAGCGCGAGGACGAGTATCTGACAAAGGACAGCTACAAATTTCATCTTAGAGAAGGCTATGTTATGGCGGGACTGCTGAAGGATGTTGGAAAGAAATTTGACCGCTATTACGATCTTATTTGGATGCAGAAAAAGATTTAAGGTGTTATAATTTAGGTATGACTTACATAATTGCAAAAGGACTTTTGATTCCATTTCTTGGAACTGCTCTTGGTTCGGCTCTGGTGTTCTTTATGAAGAAAGAACTGGATGCTCGTATTCAGAAAATACTTTCAGGCTTTGCGGCCGGCGTAATGGTGGCCGCATCTGTCTGGAGTCTTCTTATTCCTTCAATGGAAATGTCAAGTGACCGTGGAAGGCTTGCTTTTATTCCGGCGGCAGTGGGCTTTTGTCTTGGAATGATTTTTCTTTTTATCTTGGACACAACAGTTCCTCATATGCATCTTGATGAAACGCAGGAAGGTGTGAAATCAAAATTGCAGAAAACTACTATGATGGTGCTGGCTGTTACACTCCATAATATTCCTGAAGGAATGGCCGTTGGTATTTTGTATGCAGGCTGGGCATCTGGTTCTGCACAGATTACGGAGGCCGGTGCTCTTAGTCTTGCTTTGGGTATTGCAATTCAGAATTTTCCAGAAGGGGCAATCATTTCCATGCCGCTGCATTCAAAAGGCTTTTCAAAGGGAAAGGCATGCTGGTACGGAGTTCTGTCTGGAGTAGTTGAGCCGGTTGCCGGATTTTTGACAATCTTGCTTGCGAGTCTTGTTATGCCGGTGCTTCCATACTTCTTGAGTTTTGCCGCTGGTGCTATGATTTACGTTGTAGTAGAAGAGCTTGTGCCGGAAATGTCAGAGGGCGAGCATTCTGATTGGGGAACAATCGCCTTCATGCTGGGGTTTGCTTTGATGATGATTCTGGATGTTGCGCTGGGATAATTATTCGACATGCTCGCTTTGAAGCGACAATTTCTTTGACGCTTACTGAATAAAAGAATAATCTATTAGTAGACAGAATCTCTATTATAAGTAGTATTATGTATAGCGCTTTTAGGTGTCCGTCAATTTTGGGCCCCCTGGGAAGCCGTCCAGACACCTTGGGGTTCAAAAATGGTTTGATAGATCGTTCAGCGATTGAATTATCAAGATAAATATACGGGTTGACTCGCTTGACACTGTACTCAATTCTATTAAAACTGCAATGTCAAAGGAATCGCATTTTCATTTGCAATCAGATAGACTGCAATATCCAATTCCATATCAATACATTCCCAGTCAGTACCAAGAATCTTCATAACTCTTTTGCTGAATGGCATAAAGCCCACAGCCTCATAACAGGCCTGCTTTTCTCTCTGCGTAATTTTCATTTAACTCGTTTCCCTGCAAAGGAAACTTCCCGATTCTATCTGCCGACCACTGAAACAAAGTCTTTTCATCCTTTACCCAGCTGCAGATAATCTGAGAATCTTCGGGTTTATATGGTCGTAATTTCATGTTAATATTTTACAATCCTTTACTCAAAAACATTTCCATAGGCTGTTCATAGCCTGGGATATTCATTACAAGACTGCCGCAATCTTTATAGCCGTTTTTTCTATAAAAGTGCTGAGCTGTTTCATCAACCTGAGTTGAAGTTAGAACCATACCGTAGCCCTGTGCCTTCATATCCTCCTCCCAATGCTTCAGTAATTGTTTTCCGTAGCCCTTATGCTGTTCCTGCCAGTCTATAAAAAGCAGAGTGCAAAAAGGAGTGTTGTCCCAAAACAAATTATAGCGCAAAAGTCCAACAGGTTTATCATCTGCAAAAAGTACGTAGCCTTGCTTATTGGCAACCTTGTTTTCAAATTCTTTTTCCGGCAAGTGCTTGTCCAGACTGTACCAGAAGGCTTTATCATTTGATGTTACGTATTCTATTTTTGTCATTATTTATTTCTCCATTCTTCCAGAATCTTTAAGCCCTCGTCAATTTCCTCGCCCAGGACATCCTGGATTTTTTCGAACTTCTTTTTAGAATGCATTGTGTCCATAACTCGAATCAATTCATTTTTACCGTGCTTTTGGATAAAGAGAGCCATGGCCCTTATCGCATTTGTATCCTTCCCGAGCGAGTAAAAGCCCTTCTTGCAATCATAAAGTTCGCTGCATTCGTAGCAGCCATCCAGGCCTTTTTCTTTGCAGCAGGCTGTGTTGGGGCAAACTCCATCCGGTGAGCAGGTTGCAAAAGAGCAGGTGTTGTAAATTGTCCTGCAAGAACCACACCAAGCAGTCAGAAAACAGTGCGCGCAGGAAAGTCCGCAATAGGCAATCTGATCAACACCTTTTTTTGCCTGTTGGCACAGCTTGTTTTTAATGCGCCTCATTGCTTCCACATGCATAATCCAGTGGCGTGATAAAGGCATTTGAATCAGCCCTTTGATGTTTTTGCCGCACCAGTAGTCTATCAGCCAGGCGGAACTTTCGTCGCTGCTTACACACCTACTGGCAGAGAGCCGCTCTTTGTCTTCGGCCGTAAAAGTTTTCTTCAAATCAGCAAACTGCAAGCCCACCAGCATTTCATTTGTTGACTCCATCACAGCCTTGCAATATTCATAAGTTGCTTTGATGTTCAAGGCTTTTGAAAACTCAATCATCGCGTCACCGTCAAGTTCATTGGCGGTTGTGACAGTGGTGCTGTTAGTTTTATCTAACCACTCAGTTCTAATAAGAATCTGCTCATCCTTCAAAATCAGCGAATGCACAACAATATCTTCAATGCGGAAAATGTGCCAGAGCGACCAGGCAAGCGTCGTATGATGCGACCCCTTCCCCACCCCAAAAGGCATCTGATAAAATGCCACAGGCGGAAAGGTTTTTACAATAGAAGTTATCTGCTCAAAAAGCTCGGCGCGCAGCTCAAGAAGAACTTTTATTCCATCAGCAAAAGTTGCTTCCTTTGCAATAAGCGTCTGCATCTTTTTGTTTTTGTTTGACCATTCTGTATCCATATTGTTCCCTATAACCAGCTTTTTATAAATTGCTTTGTAATCATCAGTTTACCATGGTCGGTGGTGCTTGGATAAGCGTCGCCACAATCCATGTATTCAGAATTATGTTTTCCATTTTTCATTTATTTGATTACTAAAGTAAATTGATTTTTGAAAGCATCCTTTCAGTAATTATATCACAACTTTTCTATTTATCATTTTATAAATTACTTCCGAACAAATCTTTTCCGCCACAGCTTCCAGTGATTTATTTTCATAAATCACTCCGTTACTTCGTCAACTCGATACTCCGTTCTATCACGGCTTCACAATGTTTGCCGACATTCCGTCGTTCCGTTACTCCGTGACATCCCAACTGCACAACGCCGACCTCTCACTCCATCACCGCGCGTCCGGCCCTGCAGATTTCTACAAGCCTGTAGCCGCCTTCTTCATAAATCCTTTTTGGAGTTTCTCCGTCCGGCCAGATGTAACAGTTTTCTATTTCCAGTTCCTTGCACCATTCCACATACCTGTAAAAAAGTGCCCGCCCGGCTCCAAGCTTTCTGTACTGCTTAGAAACAATCAGATAATCAACCCGACAGGCCCTCTCAGAAATATGACCATACAAAAGCCCAACAGGCTTCCCCTTCAAAAGTGCCGCAAACATCCAGGCCCCCGAATAGTCCAAAGTCTTTTTTGCAACTCTGATTTCCCAGGGCTCTTCCGCTTCGATTAAAACATTTTCAATTTCTTCAGTCCACTTTTCAACCTTACGGATTTCTATTTGAGGGTTGGGAACAATCGTGTTCTTTTCTTTTAGAAACATAAACTCCTGATTTTCAATCCAGCTTTTGTAACCGCACGCCGCAAGCTCATCTTTTATTTCATCAAACCAATTGTCATCCAGCATCGACTGATAAATTATCGGCCGGCTTCCTTTCGCTTTGTAAAACTCAGCAATATCCAAAAGCACCGCCTGCAGATTTTGAATCCGCTCCCTGTAAATCACCGCATGATTAGAGTCAAAAGAATCTTTATTTTCCGTATTATAAAACAGAATCCCATAATCCCGCTCCTCAAATTTCGTAAAAATTTTTGGGAAGAGATCTTCTTCGATGTAACAATCCTTCAGATTCATTTTCAAAGTCCTTTTTTTATTTTGGGCGCCCCCTTAATCGAAGTTCCGTTAAAAACGACAGTCCTTTGCGACTGTCGTTTAGGAACATCGAAAAATGGGGGTGCGAGATTTATTGAGCCTCTCCGCTACGCTCCGAGCCTGTCGGGTGTTCCAGGGTTCGCTAACGCTCAGCCTCCTCGAAAACGGTAGTTTCGACAAGCTCAACCACCGTTTTCTGCGGTGGCCGCCTTCGCCGCCCTTCCATACCCTTGCGCATCCGTCTCTAATTAATTCCTCGTTGGAAAATACAAAAACTCATACTCCACAGGATTGGTAAACCCCAGTCGTTTGGCAAGCCTAACAGATTCTGCGTTCTCTTCATCACAAGCCCAAATTGCTTTAAGCCCCATCTTTTCAAGTTCTTCAAGCGTCTTAAGACAAGTTGCAAAAGCAAAGCCACGTCTACGATATGGTTCAAAAGTGTAAATCCCAATTTCTGTAAATCCGTGGGCAGTAAAAGCAGCCTCACTCTCGCAGCAAACTTCGCCATTTTCTACAGCATAAAATCCAAAAGCTTTTTCAAGAAATGCTTCTTTTGTTCCATAATTCTGCAAATGCCAGGCTCTATAATTTTCCGGCAACTTGTCAAACAATTCACTTGTAAAAGGTGTGATTTCCACATCAGAGGGTTTTTCTAAAGCTTCCTTCCTTTCTATAAACTCAAAGCGCGGAATTATTTTTGCAAACTCTTTTAGCGGATATGTACCCTTTCGCTCCGGAACCCAAATTACCTGAAGCCAGTCCTTTTTTATAACTTCGCCCAAAACATCTTCAATCCAGGGTAAATCCGCATCATCGCTGATATAAGTCCAGCTTATATCCAGTCTGCAGATTGCTTTTGATGGAGAAGCTATGTCATCTACAAAAGTCTTGCCCGTCATCTTTCCGTCAAAATAGCACAAGAGCGCAGAATTATTGGGCTGCTTTTTCTGAAAGAGCGGCTTTATTAAATCTCGTTTTTCTTCGGTAAGTTGGGCCAACATGGGAACTCCTTTATTTATTCGCTAATAATTAAAGTATAATTAATGCATTTAATTAATTCTATAGTTGTGTTATAATCAATTATGTAGGAGGAATTGTATTAATGGAAGAAAATGAGCTTGATTCAACTTGCGGAGTTTCTGATTCTGAATTAACAGAAAGATTTAAAGAATCGATTCGCATAGATAATGAAATCAAACGAATAAAAGGCGCTCCTATTGCACGCTATGATTTAAAAACTAAAACAGCTTATCTCGAATATCCTGATGGAAGAAAAGAGGTGGTTAATGCCCGCTAAAAAGCTTCCAGAAATAATTGTTTTTGCAGGTCCAAATGGAAGCGGAAAGTCTACAATAACAAGGCTTGCTAAAATCATTGAACCTTATATTAATGCTGATGATATAAAACGTACAAATCATTGCACAGATTTAGAAGCGGCTCAAATGGCAGAGGCAATGCGTGAAAAGTATATCAAAGAACACAAAAGTTTTACCTTTGAAACAGTGCTTTCTACAGACAGGAATCTGAAATTATTAAAAAAGGCAAAAGCTGAAGGATACTTTATTCGATGTATTTATGTCCTAACTTGTGATTCAAACATTAATGTTGCTCGTGTAAAATCTCGCGAATCTCAGGGTGGACATGGTGTTCCTGAAGGCAAAATAATTTCGCGATACGAAAAAGCCCTTGATTTAATTCCAGAACTTGTCAAAGTTTGCGATGTTATGCATATTTATGATAATTCTGATGTGCCTTTTAGAATTTTTAAAAAACGTAAGACCGAACTCTTTTTCTGGGAAAATGAATATTGGAATGAAAAGAATATTCATGATTTGGTAAAATTATAAAAAACTACTAGCTTACCACTTCCCCTTCAATCTCAGAAGCAATTTTTGCATCTTCGATTCTCATGCAGCATTCTTCCATTTCTGTATAGCCAAGATAGTTAATATTTCCATACCATAAAACTTTTTCATCTATAATTGCAATTTTTTGCGACAAATCATCTTTTTCTTCTACTCTGATTCCTATGTTTTCTAAAAGTTGAATACAAGCCTTCAGCTTATTATTTTTTGTTTCGTCACTTGCTTTTTTGACATAGACAATTATCGTAACTCCCTCTGCTATCTTTTTTGCAGTAAGCAGGACGAAAGTTAGTGTTTCTGTTTTTGAAAGATATGGCGCAGTTATTATGATTTTTGATTTTGCGTTCAATATATCTTTTTCAAAATCATGGAGATATTCTTCTTTCGAAAAAAGTCTGGAAGTTGTCTCAGTTGAAGAACTTTTTTCAAAATCTTTTTCTTTCGGTTTGATTGTATAGCCAAGCTGCTTATATCCTTTCAATCTGTTTTGATACATTCTGTCAAAAACAGGGATTCGGAAATCAACGTAGTCATAAATGATAACTTCTTCTTTACCTACAAAGTTTCTGTGGAGACGACCGCAATATTGAGAAAGAGTTCCTTTCCAGCTAAAAGGCATGGCTAACATAAGGGTATCAATTCTTGGATAATCAAATCCTTCCCCTGCATATTTTCCAGTTGCAAGAATTATCAAACTTTCTTCGGTTGAAATATTATTCAGATTTTCCAGCTGCTCACGTTTTTGTTTTTGAGTTCCTTTGCCTGTAATTAGAATCACATTTTGAGCGCAATCTTTTAATTGTTCCTGCAGAAATTCCAGATGTTCAAGTCTTTCTGAAAGAATAAGTGGTGTACGCTGATTTTCGATTGCCGACTTTACATCAGAAAATATTAATTCATTACGTGCTGAGTTTTCAATTATTTTTTCATAGTATTGATTTATAGATGGATTTTTGTTATCAGCCTTTTCTGCAAGATAATGAAAGCTTGTAAAGCGAGGAATAAAATAATGATAAAAAGACTGAGCCGCATTCATTTGCTTTGTTGTTGTTGAATATAAGATTTTCCCACACTGATAAAAAATTATTTTCTGATGTCCGTCACGACGAATTGGTGTTGCGGTAAGCCCATAAACATATTTTGATTTAAAACTGGCCACAAGATTTTCAGTTGTAAATGCCGAGACATGATGACACTCATCTACAATCAGCATTCCGTATTTATATGAACGAGGTTTAACTTCGTCGGATTTTTTTTCTATAAGAGAATTAACAATCGCAATATCTATGATTCCCGTTGATTTATCTTTGCCAGCTGCAATCGTACCTGGTGTGAAATTCAAAAATTGTTTAATGGATTTTTTCCATTGTTCAAGGAGCGCATGCGATTGTACAAGAATAAGAGTGTTGATTTTTCTTTCAGCGATAAGAGCCGAAGCAACTACAGTTTTTCCAAAACCTGTTCCCGCACAAAGAATTCCTGTGTCTGATTTTAGCATTTCTGCAAGTGCTATTTTCTGTTCATCATAAAGAGAAACTTTGTTTTCTATTTCGATTGCTGCTCCAGTTTCACGCGCATCGGAGATTTCATATAATGCTCCGGCCTCTTTAATTATATCAACAATCGTTTGCAGATTGCCTCGCGGTAAAAGAAGATATTTTTCAATTTCTTTTGAACAGTCAATAAAGCGCGGAATATTATACAGGGGAAGATGCATTCTAAGATTTTTATAATATTCTGGATTCAAAAAAACTGCAGTACGTCTAAGAATACCTAAGGCACGTTCTGAGATTCCTGTCTTTTCTATTTCGATATAATTTGAAAGTGTGATTTTGACTTTTGAAGGGAAATCGTTTTTAGTTAAAAAAGCATTCTTGTGATTGAGCTTGTTGAAATCCTCTTTAAGATTTATTCCACCTGATATCTCAAATTCACTTTCATCTTTTTCAACAAAATCTAGCAACTGATTTTCTATTTCTCTAATTGCGCTCCTTATAGATTTTTCATCAATTTTCTTTATAGAACTCAAAAATCGCCACTGATCATCAAAAGGCTTGAAATCTTCATCAACAAAAACAGAATGACCTTCTTTAACTGCCTTCCCCTGTAAAGGCAACGCAATAAGGTTCCCATAACCACCTTTTGGAATTTCATCCTGATTAGGGAACATCCTGTCAAAGCTTTCAAAAGAAATTGAATGTCTTTTTTGCATTGTGAGTTTTAGAATTGCGCTTCCAAAATTTCTTGCTAAGCGGGCAGAAATATTATCTTCAAAGAAGAACCACAAATGTCCGCCATTTCCGGAACGAGATATTTCCATATAACTTGGAATATTCAATTCAGAAGAAGTTTTGTGAACAGCAAGAATATCAGATTTCCAGAGAGCTTCATTTTCTTTATGATTGTACGACTTTTGGTCGTTTGCATGTGTGGAAGTTATTGTCTTTTTTGCCTTCGGCGCATGCGCATCGAAATCAATTGCAAGAAAGAGGCAGAGATTTTCTGGTAACAAGGGATAAAGGCCTATAACATCACGTGCCAGCTCGTCTTTTCCAGCAAGATGATTATAAAAATATTTATCATCCAAACGAACAGGAAGCTTAAATGGACATGTGCTGCAGGAATATTTTTTCATATCACATTTTCCGCTCAACCACTTATTCGCACAGACTGGAGAATATCCGCTTTTCCCACTTTTGGAATTCTGCCATCGCAAGGCAAATACATCTTGCCGTCCAACAAAAAGAGATTTAAAAAGGTTTATTTTTTCTTGAGGAGAACTTGTCCGAGACACAAGATTTTCATTATCTGAAGAAAGATTAAAATCGGATTTTCCTGAATTACTATCATCAAAGGAAGATGTTAGTGGCAACTTACTTTCGAGAGATTCTTTTACAACAATTTCTTCCTCCGAAAGTTGCATTATCAGAGAAACCAATTCATCTTTCGAAAGAGAGTTCAGATAATCTTTTATTCCCATAATCAAACTATAGCAATTTAATTCTTCCACTGCTACTATGAGAATATGACAAATTGTAAAGAATCAGACTGGAAATTATTTCGTGTAAAAATTGTTGAGTGGCAGGAACGCTACATGGATAAAGTGAATAAGAAATTAATAAAGCTTTTATCTGATGAAAAACTCCCGCCTTCAGAAAAATTCTGGAAAGCCGAAAAGCTGATTTTCCGCGAGAAAAAATCAGCCGGTGTAATTGTAGAAATGAGCCGCAGCATGTTCAAAATAAATCTCTTAAAACTGCTTAATGAAAAGGCTATAACCCTAGAAGATTTAGCTGACTTTAGTCCTGAATTACAGGAAGAGATTAAGAAGGTAAAGGAACGTTTAAAATGAATAGTGCAGATGGCACTATTCATTTTAACTTGAGTTTTTCACAAAACTCTATTTATTTACGTGTTCGCTTGCGCGAACGTTTTGTAAATCCTCAGTTTCGGGAGCTTTTTATAGATGGGGCTGTCCCAAAAGTAATGAGTGTAGCGCTCATTGAGCTCGTCGAAATGACTGCTACACTAAAGATGGTGGTTTCGACCCTTCGACAGGCTCAGGGACCGTAAACTCAACCACCGTAATGCAAACTTATTGGACAGTCCTATGACAGTTATAATTCTAATCTATCCTCACCTTATCCATCAAGTCCGGATAATTTTCGCTAATCCAACCCTGAAACTTTTCCCTGCTGAACAAGGTGTTTTCAAAAATCGAGCTATCCGGCTTAAGGACAATCTGAGTCCCGTGGGGGATTTTAGAATCATTAGTTTTGCTCATAACAGAATGTTGAGGAACTCCGCGGATGTAATCCTGTTCATAGATTTTTCCATTCCGCCAGACAGTTATTGTAAGCTTTTCACAAATGGAATTTACAAGCTTAAGGTCATCAAAGGGCAGGTCTCCCATCTGGGCATACTCAAGCTTTGTAATCGGCTTACCTGAAAAAAGATTTTGCAGGACTTCTTCGTGAATCACTCCATCATCATCCAGTTTGATTCCGCGGCCATCATCAAAAATCTTAAGGCAATTGTCCGACAGCAGGCTAAGCTCAATTTTAGAACAAAAGCCCGCCGTCATTTCTTCAAACGAATTACCAAGAATCGCATAAATCATTTTGTGCATGTCATCGATTAAACTCATTTTTTCTTCCTCCATAGATTTGGCTTTACAGTTTGCAAAAAGTTCAACCTCCGGAATGTCGTACTTCTGCAAATGTTTTTTGATATCCTTTGGAGAAGAGCCAAAAAGACTCTTGAACGATCTTGAAAAACCTTCGTGAGATTCAAAGGAATATTTCATGGCAACATCAATCACTTTCATGTCAGCAAGCAAATCCTTTATAGAATATTGCAGCTTCCTGATTCGCACATAAGCGGTAACTGGAATGCCGTAAAAATCCATAAATTTTCTGCTGATGTAAAAAGGACTGTAGCCCATAAAATCAGAGAGTTCCTTTAGGCCCATTTTGTTTTCAATGTTTTTTTCAACATATTCAAACAGCGGTTTAAAATCATCCATATCTGGCTCCTCCAAAATTATACGATAATTTTACCACCGCTGTCATTTTGATTCTTGATAAAGTTTGCCATCAACTTTTTTAAATTTATTTTTTCACTTTTTAATTTGTTTTTTCCGTGTCAGGAATCATCAGCTTTGGAAACATTTCTGAACAGCGACAGTATCTTCAAGATGTTCTTCGATGAACTCCAGTGACCGCATTAAAAATCAAGATTAGCCAAAGTAACTCCTGTGAGCCCCACGGACTCAGTCGTAGGAAAGCACGCGCGCCATACTTCCTTACAATTATGAGAATACAACAATAGTGTAACATGCATTTGATTTTTTGAGTAAACTTTTAGCGAGTCTCGGCGAAGGCTGTGCCTGAGCCGGCTGCACTTCGTTGCTCGCCACCCCTTTTAGCGGGGTGTGTAAGGCCGCTGGCGGCCGGTGTTCAATAGCAAGGCGTTAAAAAAATTTCGACAGCAATTTTTAGCCTTACCTCACCCCCCCCACAACGCCCCCGGTAATTCACCGCAAGTTTCCGAAGGAAACTTGATAGTGAGCGAAAGCGAACGTATAACGCCCTTGCTTATAAACATTTTCTAACATATTATTTAGTTTAAGCATAAGCCATTCCTATAAAAAAGTACATAAATACAAAACCGGAGTAAAAAATGGAACTCAGAGAATTAAACGAAAACGATCTTGAATCTCTTATCAAATTATACGAACAGTTAGATGGTACTAACGGCGATTTTACAGCAGAAGACGCCCGCAAAATCTGGAAAGCCGAAATTGAAGGGAACAGAAAAATCAAATATTTTGGAGCAGTTGAAAATGGAAAAGTAATTTCAACCTGCTATTGTCTGATAATTCCAAATCTTACTCGCTTAGGCTCTTCCATTGCTTTTGTAGAAAATGTTGTTACCGACTCGGAATATCGTGGGCAGGGACTCGGCCGCAAAGTTATGGAAAAGGCAATTGACTTTGCCCGAAAAAACAACTGTTACAAAGTTATTTTGCAAAGTGCCAGCTTTAGAAAAGAAGCTCATCAGTTTTATAAAAATCTTGGATTCGACGGAGAATCTAAAAAGGCCTTTATCATGAAACTAAAAGATTATTAAATCTTCGGGACTTTTGCAGAGAGAAGCTTCTGGTATTTTTTGTCCCTTTCAAAAATCGCAATTTTATTCAATTTTTTAATTCATTTTTTTACTAACCTTTCCATCTTCAACAATTCCAAGAGTAAGATGTTCGGTATGAGTGTGAGGAGGATAAGCCTTTGTCTGGTTTATATAATAAACACATTCTATATCATCATTTGTTTGCGGTAAGAAATTTCATTACTCAAGAGTTTCAGTTTCCTTTGCAGTCAATTATAAGTGTTTCTTTACAAACTCTTAAATCACCTTTGTCTTCTTTCATGCTCTACGCGAAATCAGTTTAAAACGCTTTCCGATATTTTGAAAAAACACTACAATAATATTTATGAATAACAACTTGATTTTTGAAACTGAGCGGGAGATTTCTTCCGCATTTATTGATTCATCTGTAAGGATGGGAGTGGCTCAGTCTGTTTTACTTGTACAGGATAATCTTACTGAGAGTTTTAATGCAATGGACTGCGACGGTGTAATTTACCGCGAAAAGTTCAATGCATTCTGGGTGTTCACAAAAACAAAAGTTCATTTTGAGCGTCGTCCAGACTGGCGCGAAATTATTACAGCCCGCACCTTCCCTATTGATAACCTTGGAATGCGAACACACGTTAATACACAGTTCGTTGATAAAAACGGAAAAACTCTTCTTGTTGCAAATCAGGAAGCCTGCGTTTTGAGTCTTGAAAATCATCGTCCACTCAAAATCACAAATCTTCCATACCCAAAAGAGAATTTCCCTGAGGCAGTTTTCAACGAACCTTTTGAACGTTTCCCTTCTGATTTTTCTGACAGTGACTTTGTCTTTGAGCAGCAGATTCGTTCTTCTCAGATTGATATGTCGCACCACATGAATAATATAGAATATATCAAGCTTGCCCTTTGTGTATTCTCTGATGATTTTTTACAGTCTCACGAAATTACAGATCTCGAAGTACACTATACCGGTGAAAGCAAAGAAGGTCAGATTCTTAAGGTTTATAAAAAAGAAGATCCGGAAGTAAGCGGTAAATTTTATATTCACATAAAAGAAAGTGACCGCTGCGTTTTTGAATGCTGTATTAAAATTTAAAAAACTATTTCCTCTGCAGTAGAAGCCGTTATGACAGACGCATTTTTAAGAAGTCTTTCATATCTTTGTAAAAGTCCATTGGTGGCGGAGTAATGTTGATCTGTTTGAGGGCTTCCTGCACCAGAGGATTTTTGTAGCAGCAGACTGCATTTGATGAAGCATAAAACAATACGTCCAGCTGAATTTTATAAGCCACGTCCTGATTGGTGTCCAGCATCTTTGCAAGTCTGTCGCGGAAGGCATAAGCCAGGTCATAATATTTCTTTTTGAAAGCTGCAAGGCGCTCCACTGTCACATTTGTTTCTATCACCGGATTAAGATAGGAAACGTAACGCATATAATCCTGATTAGCATTTATGATGCCAGCCCATACTTCAGTAATCACGTCCGGCGTAAAATTGTTACCTTCCGGAAAAGCCGAAAGCAGGGAGTTATAGTAGGCTGCCATTTTTTCTGCGGAGATTTCCAGAAAGATTTCTTCTTTTGTTGTGACGTATTTATAAAGGTTGGCACGAGACCAGCCAAGTTTTTCTGCAATAGTTGTAAGCGTAATTTCTGAATAAGGGCAGCTTGCAAAAAGTTCTGCAGTTGCCTCTTTTATTTGAGAAAGTCTTTCTTCTTTGTGTTCGTCGCTTCTTGCGCGGATATAATCTGCCATACCTTGAGAATAACACAGTAAAAGATTTTTTGCAATAAGCAACTATTTGTCACTAAAATCGCAATTTAGTGTTGACAAGTCACTGTTAATATCATACACTTTAGTTAAGTGACACAACGTTACTAAAAACGCGTTAGGGATTGTAGCCACGCCGAAGGCGGCCACTGGACCGAGCGAAAGCGAGGGAAGCGGCTGGAGCGACAGCGGAATGGCGAAAAGCCCGACCTCCACGAAGTGGAGGGAACGCCCAAATCCACAGGAGGAAAACATGAACCCAAATCTCGCAAAAATAGACAGAACAAATGAACATTACACTTTTGAATTAGCCCAGGGAGTAAAACGAACAACCGTAACCTTCCGTAATCATTTTGGAATTGAACTTGCAGGAGACCTTTACACCCCGCAAGAGATCCTGAAACAAGTTCAGGATGACAAAGCAGAAAAGTTTGCGGCCCTCGCAATCTCCGGACCTTTTGGCGCAGTAAAGGAACAGTCTTCCGGCTTTTATGCAAATCAGATGGCTTCCCGCGGTTACATAGCCCTGGCCTTTGACCCAAGCTTTACAGGAGAATCTGGCGGAGAGCCCCGCTACATGAACAGTCCCGATATCAACACCGAAGATTTTATGGCGGCAGTAGATTTTCTTTCAACCCGCGAAAACATCGACCCAGAAAAAATCGGCATCATTGGAATCTGTGGCTGGGGTGGAATGGCAATTAACACAGCGGCAATCGACACACGAATTAAAGCAACGGTTGCAAGCACAATGTACGATATGAGCCGGGTTACTGCCAACGGATATTTTGACAGCGCAAATAATGCAGAGGCCAGACACGAATCCCGTAAGGCTCTTATGGCACAGCGCATAGAAGATTTTAAGGCGGTTCAGGCGGGCGGTACTTATAAGCTTGGTGGTGGAGTTGTAGATCCTCTTCCCAAAGACGCTCCATATTTTGTAAAGGATTATTACGATTACTACAAAACTCCACGCGGCTATCACGAGAGAAGTCTCAATTCAAATGGTGGCTGGAATGTAACTGCTTCCACTTCCCTCTTGAACACAAAGCTTCTTGCCTATGCCGAAGAAATCCAGAGTGCCGTTATGGTTCTTCATGGCGAAAAAGCCCACTCTCGTTATTTTGGCGAAGATGCCTTTAAGCGTCTTACCGGCAGCAACAAGGAGCTGGTAATTATTCCTGGCGCAAGTCACACCGATTTGTATGACGGCGGCAAAAACAATGCGATTCCTTTCGATAAGCTTACAGAGTTTTTTGCAAAATATTTGAAGTAAGAGATTTTGGGCGTTACCAGTTGCCATGGCAACTGGTCGGGCTTTTCGCCATTCCGCTATCGCTCCAGCCTCCTCACTTCGTTGCGGGGGCCGCCTTCGGCGTGGCTACAATCCCTAACGCAAAAGCATAATCAAAAGGAGTATCTGAACATGAAAAGATTATTTGCGTTTTTAATGACAGTTTTTCTTCTTGCTTCTACAGCCTGCGCAAACGGAAACAGCAAGAAAACAATATCATCTGACAAAGGAGAACTGTCTGATATGAAAATCTCAATTCAAATTACAAGTGATAGCGGTAAGTCTGAACTAACAGCAACGCTGGTAGATAATTCTTCTGCCACAGCTTTTTACCAGCTTTTGAAAAAGGGGCCGCTTACAGTTGATATGCACGATTACGGCAGCTTTGAAAAAGTTGGGCCGCTGGGAACTACCCTTCCCCGAAACGATACTCAGATTACAACTACCGCCGGCGACATCATTTTGTATCAGGGAAATCAGATTACAATTTACTACGACACTAACAGCTGGAACTTTACCCGCCTTGGAAAAGTGGTTTCGAACCTTCGACAGAGCTCAGGGACCGCAAGCTCAACCATCAGTATTACTCAAGCCGAGCTCAAAAAGATTCTGGGCAAAGGTGATGTCACGGCGGTCTTTAATATAATAGAATAACATCATCTTTATGAAATACTGTCATTCTGAACTTGTTTCAGGATCTCCTATAAAAGAGATGCCGAAACAAGTTCGGCATGACAAACTTCCAGTTCGGCATAAAATAAACAGGAGGAACAATAAAATGAAAAAACTTATTCTTACACTTTTAATTGGAGGCTTTATTATGACAGGTCTTTCAGCAAAAACAGCATTCGTTTACTTCAGCGCAACAGGAACTACCGAGCGTATGGCAAAAAATGCCGCAAAAGAAATGGGAGCAGACATTTTCGAAATTCAGCCAGTACACAAATATACAAGTGCTGACTTAGACTGGCACGACAAAAAATCACTTTCTTCGATTGAATGCAATGATCCGAAAAGCCGTCCTGCAATTAAGGCCGTGGTTCCAACAAGCAGCGCGGGAAACTCTGTTGCCAGTTCAACCACCGCTTTTGACATCTCTGCCTACGACACCGTGGTTTTGTGCTACCCAATCTGGTGGGCCTATGCGCCAAAAATTGTTTACACCTTTGTAGAAAGTCAGAACTGGTCGGGCAAAAAAATGATTACTCTTTGTACCAGTGGTGGCAGCGGTCTTGGTCGCAGCGGCACAGATTTGTCTAAGTTTGCAAAGGGCGTCGACTTCAAGGGTGGGAAAGATTTTACCCGTGGCTCTGCTGCAGACGTTAAAAAATATATTGAAGGTTTGTTGAAATAGGAAAAAATAGGAGCAAACTTATGACAAAAACCCAGCGCTTAAGAATGACTGTTGATATAACCATGACCATTCTTTCCATCATACTCATGGGCGGAAACTATTTGTTCCCGGCAGACATCGTGCACGAAATCTTAGGAGTGGGGCTTTTTGTCTTATGGGCTCTTCACATTATTTTGAACCGCCGCTGGTATGGGGCAATCTTCAAAGGAAATTATAATCCATACCGCGTGATGCAAACCATCATCAATTGCTGTATTTTAATTTGCACAATCTTTTTGATGATTAGCGGAATTATTCTTTCAAATCACATTTTTACATTTTTGAATATTCAGGGCGGACTGGGCTTTGCACGCATTGCGCATCTGCTTGCCAGTCACTGGTATTATCTTTTTATGTCGCTGCATATCGGACTGCATGTAGGGGTGATTGCAAATAAAATGCGTCATCCTGCCCCCATCAACTGTCATCCTGAACTTGATTCAGGATCTCATGCAGAAGAGATGCCGAAACAAGTTCGGCATGACAAACTGCGCAAAATCATTCCGCGAATTATTCTTGCCCTGGTCTGCGCTTACGGCATTTACGCTTTCATCGCTCGCGGAGTGTGGAAATATCTTATCCTTCAGCAGCAGTTTTTCTTCTTTGATCTGGAACGCGGCTACATTCTTTTTGCTATTGATTATATTTCCATTATCATTTTGTTTGCTACACTCTCGCACATTTTGGCAAGAAAGATGTGACAGCGGTTTTTAGAAAAACAAGTTGGTAAAGCTAAAAAATTGCTACATCGCAATTTTTTTTAACGCTTTGCTATAGAACACCGCCCGCTCTGACCGGCGGGCTTACACATGAGGTATTTTGTGATTATTGAAAATCAAACTTTTGACGAAGAGAGAGCTTTGTACGGTCTTAAAGATCTTACAGTAAAAAACTGCCACTTTGATGGTCCTGCCGATGGTGAATCCGCTTTTAAGGAATGCTGCAACATCGACGTGACCGGCTGCTTTATGAATCTCCGTTATCCTTTCTGGCATGTAGAAAAAGCAAAAATCACTGATTCAAACTTTACCGAAAACTGCCGGGCTGCCCTCTGGTATGATAAAGATATTTTGATTGAAAACAGCAGACTCGGCGGAATTAAAGCAATTCGTGAATGCGAAAATATCAGCCTGAAAAACTGCAGCGTTAATTCTCCAGAGTTTGCCTGGAAAAGCCAGAAGCTGAAAATTGAAAATGTCACAATCGAAGAATCTGAATATCCCTTTTTTGAAATCCGTGATGCGAAACTTACCGGCTTAAAAATGAAGGGAAAATATTCTTTTCAATATGATGAAAATATCGAAATCTCAGATTCAGAGCTGAATACAAAAGATGCCTTCTGGCACACAAAAAATGTAACGGTAAAAAACTCTCTTGTAAAAAGCGAATACCTTGGCTGGTATTCAGAAAATCTCACTCTTATAAACTGCCGCATTATTGGAACTCAGCCTTTCTGCTACTGCAAAAATCTCGTGCTCAAAAACTGTACAATGGAAGACTGCAATCTTGCTTTCGAACGCAGCACCGTTGAAGTAGAAGTAAGCGGAAAAATCGACAGCGTAAAAAATCCTCTCGCTGGAAAAATTACAGCAGACTCTATCGGACAGATAATTCTTGAAGAAGAAATCTGCGATAAATCAAAAACACAGATTATCTGCAAAGAATAAAATATCAGGAGAAGTAGAATGTCAATTACAGTAAATCTTCGTTACACAGGAAAAAAGGGTGCTGCTCAGGCCTTTGCCCGCGAAATGATTTCCAGCGGAACTGTTGAAAAAATCCGTGCTGAAAAAGGAAACCTCCGCTATGAATACTACCTGCCTTTTGGTGAAGAAAAAGCCGGTGGCGATGATAACAGCGAAACAATTCTCTTAATCGACTCCTGGGAAAATCAGCAAGCAATTGATTTACATCACGCTACCCCAATGATGAAAACCATCGCAGAACTCCGCGAAAAATACGACCTTCATATGACAATCGAACGATTTATTTCTGATGACAAAATTCCTGAACAGGATAAGGGTTTTATAAGGAAGTAAAAACTTAATGCATAATTCCAGAATTGAGCCAATCTGCATGATAAAGGCAACTTCACCAGCCGCATAAAATAATTACAATCCAAGCCGGATCAAAGCCTGCAATCTTGTCTGCATTACCGGTCCAGCTGAAATTTAAAGATGTGGCAAGTGCCACTCCCGAAATAATTACAAAAATAAGCCTGAGCCTGTTGCTCTGCATTTCGTACCATTCTAAAATATTTGCCATTGTTCAATCTCCTGCAATATAAGAAGAAGGTGTCAGATATCGTACACCTTGTTCGTTATCACTATATTTCGGGAAATCAGGATTTTTAAGAACAAAAAAACTACTTTGTAAGAAAATGAACAGAAATCAAAATTTGTTCAGTAAGTCATTAATTTTATATTTTCCGATGAGGCTAGATTGAAATTGTCGTTGCTATCGTTATAGAATGGTAGTCATGTTTGATTCTTCCCTGATTACCTATGCCGTGTCCCTTCACTTTTCGCAAAAGGTCAATGAAATTGTTATCTCAACCTTACAAGCCATTGCGGATGAAACCGAAAACCGCTTTATGATTGAAAATAAAATTCCTCCGCATATTACAATCGGGGCTTTTCATGCTGCCAGGGAAGAAGAAGCAAAACTGCTGCAGCTTGTAGAAAACTTTGCACGAGACCAGAAGTCTGGTACAGTGCAGTTTAGCGAAGTCGGCGACTTCAACGGCAAAGTTCTTTTTTTGAAACCGGAAAAGAATCTCTTTCTTTCCGAGATAAACAAGGAGCTCCACACCCTGCTGCTTCCAGAATTTGAAAAAGCAGAAAACGGCTACTATCTGCCGGATATCTGGTTCCCCCATACAACCCTTGCCACAAGATTGAATAAAAGCCAGTTTTCCGCAGCAAAAGAAGTCGCAAAGAAAATCTCGCTACCACTAGAAGTGGCTATAGAAGAGCTTGCAGTTTACCAGTGTTCACCATTTTTAGAATTGAAGAAATTCGGATTGAACAGATAATTATCGCAGAGCTTTATTTACAGCGTTCTTTATTATTCCACTGGAAACTGTTGCTCCGCTGACTGCATCAACATCCCAGGTATTCTGCTCTACCATCTTATCTACAATTACGTCTGCCGGGTGGCCAAGCCCGCATTCATGACGCAACAACTCGACCCGTTTCAGCTTATGATTTTCTCCTTCTTCGGTCAAGAGCAGCTGCAAATAACCCAAGTATAATAAAAATAACTGATTTTGAAATTAAAGCTGGTAATGGAATTTGAGCACCGGATGCAAATTGGACAGCAGATTGAGTAATCATCATTACGGCAACTACAATAATTGACTGTAACAAAATCGCATACAAAACTAGGCCCAAAGATTCCTTCTTTTTCATAAGGAACAAAGAAATAAAACATAATGGTGAGATGATGCCAAGATCTAACACATAAGTTGGCTCAGTCGTATAATTTTCTATCAGCTTCAAAGAAGTTCCGTTGAGGATAGTTGGAATTATATCCGGCCACCAGGCAACACAGAGTGAGATTCCGGAAAATACCAGAAAAACTGCATCAGTCTTTTTCATTTCAAAAGAATAATTGTTGCGGCTTAAATTACGCATCCTCTTAATCAGAGTAAAAAATAGCAGGGAAAAGAGAATCACATATAAAATAAAAATGCGATTGTATTTTACACCGATACACAAACTTACTGCATAATACAGACTTATCGCTTCGATTGAGACGAGGCGTAACTGAGTATTTCCAATACTGTTTCGTAAATCCTTTATTAAAGAAATCACAAAAAGTGGCACAACGAAAAACAAAATACATAAATCAGTACCTATAAAAATCGGAGCTTTAAAATATGAATCATCTTTATAGATTCCGCTTCCAAAAAGTTTTACTTCATCACCATATTGATTTATGTATGAACAGGAATTTGAAAAATCCAGAGAAAGGATTCCGCAAAGAGATACAATAATCAAAAATAGAATAATCAGAATTTCCGGTATTCTTTTTTTCATTACTTCAACTCCGTAAGAATTGGCTCGATATATTTTTTGTCAGAAATGTCGTAGGAATGAGAAATCATCTGGGCCATGTTCTTTTCTGCTTCGCTTGCATCTTTTTTGTTTGCTAACATTGTTGTAAACATTTTCATCATGAACTTAGAGAAGCCGCTCATTTTTTCATAATTGAAACCACCAGGACAATAAAAAGCTTTCAGAGAATTCCATTCTTCTTCAGTAAAGTTTCTGCGCATTGCATCAGGGATGTCTGGACTTTCTGCAGGGCTTCCCCCAACACCATAAACTATGATTTTTTTACCCGCAGCAGAAAGAACCGGAATCTGATTTTTGAACCAGGCAAGATTCTTAATTCCACCAGCCATGAACCAGCCGCCGAAAATAATTGCATCATAATCAGAAAGTTTGATTTTTTTAGCCTGCTTGAATTCTACGCATTCTGCCCCACTTGCCTCGCTGATCCATTCTGCGTACCTTTTTGTAAAGCCTGTTTGACTTGTGTAAATTACGATTGTTTTCATTTTGATTCCTCCTAAGCTTGATTGCCTGCGACACCGGTCACCCCGCCAGTCGCTCCTGTTAGATTTTTTTCCATTCTGGAAATTATTTGAAATACATTTTTGATTTCATCATCAGAAATGCCATCATATAGAAGCTTCAAAAAATCCATCTCTTTATTCTGATATTTTTTTGCGAGCCTTTTTTGTTTTGCCGTCAGATAAATCCGCTGCTTGCGTTTATCATTCTCATCCTGCTTCAGAACAAGGATTTCCTTTTTTACAAGAGCGTTGAGAATCTCTTTTACATTCTGCCTGGAACAGCCCATAGTTTCGGCAAGGTCATTGGCAGTTGGTGCCTCTCTTAAATAGAGATTCATACAAGCGAGAAGAAACCACTGCTTGCAGGTTATCTCTTCATAAAAGGAATCCCCTGCTGCCTGCAGTCTGTTCATAAAAGCAAAAAGAAGCCCGAACAATCCAAACTGAGGCGGCATCATACCAAGAATCTGATCATTTGTTATCTGCATATATGCAATATATTGCATATTATTAAAAATGTCAAATTGTTAAATAAAAAGGATTCTGTGATAAGTTTTCTATCCTCTCAATTTAATTCTGACGTAATATCCGCTCTGATCTTTATGATGAATGACACCACCATTTTTTAACATAACTTTAAGGCTGGCAGGGTTGTCAATGTTGCAGTGAAGATAGAGTTCATTTTCTGGGACGATTTTTCGCGCCTCCTCTATCAAAAGTTTAAGACCCTGCGTACAGTAACCAAGTCCACGATACTCTTTTTTGATGAACTGACCAACGTGGCCGCTCCCATTTTCGAGTGCAGCATTCAGATGATGACGTAGCCTGAGTTCCCCGACAATTTTGTGAGTTGCACGGTCATCAGCATTACCTTCATCACTCCAGAGAAAATAAAAAGTTTCCGGAACAAATCCCTCCGGCAGATTTTTACCAAGCGAAAAATCAATCATACGAGGCAAAACTGTAGATTTAAAATCTTCTAACGAAACATCATGGTAATCATTTAAAAATCCGTTTTCGTCAGCCGGCTCTGCAGCAACAAAGGCGTGAAGTTTTCCCAGGTCTTCATAGTTTGCGGGTTTCAAGTATAGCATATTTTTTTATTCATTTTATCTACGCAGTAAACCAGTCTTCCAGGCGCAGAAAAGATTTTTCCTTAAATAGTTCAAAATCTGAAATATTGTGAGTTACCAGCACCATTCCGTTAGACACCGCTGTTGCTGCAATCTGAGAATCATAGTAAGGAACTGTTTTCCCGTTTTTTTCCGCTGCAGCCTGGATTTCGCCACAGATTTGAGCGGAGAACTTGTCGAAAGAGATGACATCAAAATCTTCTTCATAATTTGCCAGACATTTTTCCAGATACTGCTTTTTCCTTCCTTCGGGCATTCGTGCAACACCTCGTGTTAATTCTTGCCAGGTAATCGCAGAAATTGCGCATAAATCTTTTCTGGCTCTGTAAAATTCCAGAACCTGCTCATTCGGTTTATCTTTTGAAAATTCCGAAACAATATTTGTATCTAATAAATAAGTCTTTTTCATTTTTCCTCCGAACTAAGCCCAAGGATCCTTAGTATAATCAGGGCATTCTCTTGATGGCCTAATATCAAATCCGACATCATCCACAACATCTGCATACTCTTTTTTCAAAGCCTGAAGTTTATCAAGCAAATTTGGCTTTTCATTGTCCATCGTCTCATACTCCGCATAACTGATAATCACAGCCACGGGCTTATCATATCGGGTAAGCTCAACAACCTCGCCCTCTTCCGCACATTTTACCAGCGCAGAAAAATTATTACGCGCCTCATAAATAGAAGTTCTGCACATAGACACCTCCTGTGTAAGGCTGCCGGTCAGAGCAGCCGGTGTTCAATAGCAAAGCGTTAAAAAAAGTTGCGATGCAGCAATTTTTTAGCTTTACCTCATTTCTGATTTCATAAAGATTCTAACATGAGAAAATGTTCTGGTCAACTTAAAACATGTTAGCCAACATGTTTAATTGTTTGCGCGATTCAATCCCCAGCTTTTCAAAAATTGTCGACATATGGCGTTTTACTGTTTCTGTAGAAATGTAAAGCTCCTCTGCAATCTGGGCATTTGTGTAGCCTTTTGCTGCCAGACGGGCAACTTCTTTTTCACGCCGGGAAAGAATTGAAAATGGGTCGGATTGTTTTTCCAGAATCACTACTTTTTTATCTTCTCTTAAAATCCAAATAATTCCAGAAATTATTACTTTTATTCCTGTTCCAATAAGCAAGGGCCTGCAACTTACAAAAATCATCAAAATAAATTTTACTATAGAAGTTTCTTCAACTAAAACTTTACTGACAATAAGCTGTTCATATTTTGAGATTGTTATAAGCAATTGAATAATTGAAATAAATGCACCCGATAAAATTCCGTAATTTGAAACAAATGCAAGTATATGAGAAATTTCTTTTGTTCTTGTTCTCAATTCAGCAATCACTGTCAGACATACAGTGACTGCAAAAACTAATATCAACTCAATAACCATAGTAAATCAATTATTCAGAAATATGATCTAACCTTGCCTCTACAGACAGCAAAATCAGATTTATAATTACAGCATAAAAACAAGGAATGGTTGCAACCATCATATTTGGTCCAAGCACCTCTTTATTATCAAGATAAGTTAACACAGCATAATAACCAAGCATTACTGCTATAAGACTTGAAAATAAAACTATATAGCGCACAACAGAAACTGCATTGGCAAATCTAGATTTTTCAGAAATATTTTTTCTTTCACCTTTTATTACGGATTTAATTCCTGAGAAAAAATCTTTCCATAAACCATTGCATAACAGAAGAAGTAGAGCCGGAACAATTACAAAAATTAATGAAGGCAAATCCAGCCAGGTTGAGATATTTCCAAAATAGATTTCACTTTCATTTTTAGTGTAGTTCATAATTACAAATACAACTAGGCCAAAAAGGACTGCGAAAACTATCACAATTTTCAACAGATTTAAAATCACATCTTTTACTGTTTTTTTACTAGTTTCATTATTTGATTCTGCTTCTGCCATGAATTCAATAATATGTTTTTTGACTTTTGCTTTCATTGAAAAAAGTATAATTTCAATAGTGCAAATAAATCTTGATGATAAAATAATAAGAGAAAGCTGGAAGCCCAAAGTCTGAGTATTCATCCAGTTTACATAATAATAAACTGTTCCAATACAGATAAAAAAGATAGCTTCATAAGCTGCAACTTTAGAAGCATATACAATTGATTTTTCAATATCCTTCAATGTTTTCAATTCAAGTTTATTAAAACTTTTTTTTGCGGTGAAGATTTTTATAAATGGCTTTCCGTATCCGAAAATAAAAATAAACACTCCAAGAATAACAAGTAGCAAGGCGAACAAAATTAAATCTGGTATATAAAACAATGAATCAAAAACTGCTCCTCCACTTACAAAAGTTCCAAAGAGAGAACTGATAAACAAAACCAGACATGTTAATAAAAACTCAATAATCATAAAATCCTCCTATGAAAGTATGCAGGCGACCGGCTTGCCTTCGAACATCTTAGTTATCTCCCTGCAAACTTATAAAAACAAGGTATCAAAAGTTGTAATTTTAGTTGTAATTTTTCCAGATTGCTTTGATGATTTGCTCTTCTTTCCCCTGATAATTTCCAGGGCCTTTGTAGATTTGGGTAAAACCACATTTTTTCAGGACTCGCACAGAGGCAAGATTTTCTGCAAGGCAGATTCCGTAGACTTCTTTTAGCTTTAGCTTTTGGGCCATGGCAGGAAGAAAGGCTTTCACAGCTTCCGTTCACCTTCATATTGACGCGGTTCGATTATCAAGGTTGAAAGCTTTGCTCCATCATAACCTGGAGTAGAGTATTTTTTCACCATTACATAATCATCCGATTTACATTTTATAAAACCGTAAGCAAAGTTCACCATCGGATATAAACGCCCAACCATTGAACCGCTGTAAATTGAGATGCTTTTTAATTCTTTAGATATTGGATATTTCATGATTATTTACCGGTTTCAAAAAACTCCTTAACCCGCTCGCACACCTCAACCTGAGACTGTTCTGATTTTTGTAAACGAATTTTCCTTTCTTAATTTTTGTGCTCATATTAAAGTCCTTATTCTTTCAGAAAATTATTTAGTTTTTTCAAACGCAAGTCTAGGATAATCATCCTCTTCAACATAGATTGTTCCGCTGTGGTTGAAGCCAAGCTTTTTCAAAAGATTCTGCATAACGATATTATCACCATGAGTATCAATACGAAGATTACCGCATTTTGAGAAAGCCCAGTCTATGCAGAAAGCACCTATTCCTTTTTCCGAGCCATCTCCTGCTAAACGGTAAACAACACCATATGTATCACTGGCGACCATTTTGTAGGCCCCCACTGATTTGGATTTCCATGAGACTTCATGTATTCACGCGCGAAAGCATAAATCTCCATAATCCGCTAAAAATCCTGTTCTGTTGATTTTCTGATTTCCATTTTTATTTTCTTATCTCTAGCGCTCCATAAAAAACTCAACCTGTTCTCCAAGCGGACCGTAGCAGAAGGCCATGCGGATTGGGTAAGGCGGATTTGATGCGATGACTTTATCATTCGGTTCTATAAAAACCTCGTAACCAGCAGCCTTCACCTTCGCAGCAATTTCATCAACATCATCAGTAAGAAGTGCCATATGCCGGATAGCGCCAAGGCAGTGAGTTCCATCGGCATTAGTGAAAATTTCGAGCAGACCGTTTCCTGTATCAATCATCATACCCTCTGCCCATTCACGTATAATCTTCAAACCAAGAATATCTATATAAAACTTACGAACGTTTGTTAGTTCTTCAGCTGTTCCGCATTTCATTGAAATATGGTGAATCCCTTTAATCATTTTTTTAACTCCCACTTATATTCCATTTCCTTGCAGCGGCTGCAGGCATCTTCAAAACCAAGTTTTTTATACAGGGGATAACCCATTGGAGCAGCCTTAAGTTCGAGAAAATCAAAATTCTGAGTTTTGCCAAAATCCATAATCTGTTTGATTACATTGCCCGCAATTCCATGTCGCCGTTTTTCAGGAATTGTATAAACGTTCATAATATTTCCGACTCGACCATGAGGAAATCTCGGATTGGCCGGCTTTTCCTGAATCAACAAAAAAGCAATTGAAATGATTTTCCCATCTTCCTCAGCTGCAAAAACAAAACAATCGCGGTTCAGATGATTTTTAAGATATTCCTGAAGTTGTGCTTGAATTACCGCTTCCATTTCAAGAGATTGAGTTCCCATGTCTTCGCGGATAAACTCCATGCGGCATCTTATAATCTGGTCGAGTTCATTCAAATCAGCTTTTTTATAATTAATCATTTTTACCCCTAATTTTATTATAACAGATAAGCAAAAACTTTTGTTGTGTATTTATAAGAATTATTCTAATTGACTGTCAACCCCCTTATTTGTGTTATATTCCTATCTAATTAATAGGTAAATATCAGAAGACCTTCTATGAAATCAATCGAAACAAAATCAGCACCGGCAGCAATCGGACCTTACTCACAGGCAATCCTTGCAAACGGATTTTTATATACATCAGGACAAATTCCTTTGAATCCTAAAACAGGCGCAATCGAAGGCCAGACCATCGAAGCTCAGGCTGAACAGGCTATAAAAAACCTGGGCGGAATCCTAAAAGCCGCAGCATTACCAAAAGGCGCACTTGTTGAAATTGAAGCAGTGGCTGTTGTAGAGTAACAAAGGGGTTGGAAGAATAGTTTCAGACTTCACTTTTTTATCTGGGCGTTGCGACAGCTTCGCTGCCGCCGGGCTTTGCGCACTTCCGCTATCGCTTCATACTTTGCTTCGCAAAGTACGCCTGCGGCGGTGCTCCAATCCCTAACGCTGTAAGCTCGCAGGTAAGAATCAACTTACACTCCTCCAAAAGAATACTTTGTTGCCGAAGAAAATCCCGAGGCCTTTGCAAAAATGAAGCAGAATTTCCTTACAAAGAAAAACTGGTTCTGCCCGGTCAGTTAGGATAAACTAAAACCCGCAGATTGCTTTTGCCTTCTGCAGGCATTTTTTATTATTTTATAAATAGGAAACACTATGGCAAGCATTTTAATAAAAGACACAACCCGCGAGCAGCGTGAACAGATTGTCCGCGAATCTCTTGGCGACGAGTACGATGTTGGCTGCGGCTATGAATCTACAGGAATCAACTATCAGCTTTATATCGACGGCATTAAAGAACTGCGCGAGCTGAACATGGAAGCAAACTGCGGTTTTGAAGTAGCACACCCGGAAGAAAGAAAATCCGGCTGCACAATGATGTAATAATTGACTTCATCATTCCTGTTTTCACCCTTGCACCTTATGCATAACGTAACGGATTTTTCCGATAACGCGGAAGTCTTCGCTCTCGCCGGCCTCCAGCATTTCTTTGTACTTTGAATTATCAGAAATGATTCGGACGCAGTCTTTATCCCGCTGAAGACGTTTTACAAAGGCAGCTCCTCTGTAGTTAATGGCGTAGATTCCGTCAGTACCGTCATAACCGAAGTTATCATAAAGAATGATGTCGTTATCAAAAAGAGTCGGCTCCATGGAATCACCGCGAACATAGGATGCACACATGTTTGCCCGATATTTTTTTAGGTTTGATGGAAGCGCAACGTAATCAATTACATTGGCTGAATCCGGAAGTTCCTGGCCCCTACCCGCAGAAAAAGCCTGCTCATAAACGGGAATATTGATTACATCCTTTTGAAGAGTATCCGGATATGCAGTAAATTCTTCCAGCGTCATCTTAAACACTTTGAGGATTTTCATAACCTCTTCAAAGGTCGGCATTCGGCTTATACATATCTTATTGCGCAAGGTAGAAAGAGGAATCTTTGCCTGTTCACAAAGCCATTCCTGATTTCTGTCCATCCCTGTGAGAATCTGCTTTACTTTCTTCCAGAATACGTCTGCTTCCATAAGCATCCTTTACAGTTCAATATAATGAGGAATAATATCCTCGTAGGTTCCGTCCTTCATCAAAAATCCGTTCGGAATAATTCCAAGCTGAGTGAATCCAAGCTTTGCATACAATTTCAAAGCTGATGTATTTGTTGCAACAACGGCATTAAACTGAAGAATCTTAAATCCGATTTCCTTTGCCTTTGCAAGACAATCTTTTACAAGAAACTCGCCTATATGCATACCGCGTTTTGACTTTTTTACTGCATAACTTGCATTGGAAATATGCCCACAGCGGCCTACGTTGTTGGGATGAAGAATATATAAACCTACGACCTCGTTAGAATCTGTATCGATTGCGATTCCTGTAAATGACTGGGAGTTAAAAAACTCAGTTCCAGATTTTTCATCAAGAGCTTCTTTCTGAGGGAATGCAATTCCATCCTCAACTATATCATTCCAGATTGAAATTGCATCCTTTACGTACTCTTTTTTGAACTCTTCTATCTTAAGCATATATTTCCTCTGATTTTATAATACACTGATTTTTTAAATAAATAAATACCTATTTGAGTATTTTTATTGACAAAATACAAACTCCGCATTAAACTGATTTTATGATTACAGGATTCCCAAGTCCCGCTCAGGGCTACGAAAGTAGAGGCATAGACTTAAACAGCATTCTCATAAGGCATCCGTCTGCAACTGTTTTTATGCAGATTGAAAGTTCCAGCTATATGAATATGGGAATTTATAACGGAGACATCCTGATTATCGACCGGGCAAAAAAGATTACGCCCAACAGCCTTGTTGTTTATGAATCTGAGGGGCACTTTGTTTTGGGTAGAGTTTATAAGATAAAGAAAACTCTGGAGGATACTATCATCACCGGGTCAGTTACACATGTTATTCACACGGTGAAGGAAAGCTGATGCTATGGTTCTGCACGCAGACGGGAACAGCTTTTACGCGTCCTGCGAACAGATTTACCGGCCTGATTTGCGAGGCAAGCCTGTCGCAGTACTTTCAAATAATGATGGAATAATAATTGCCCTCAACAAGGAAGCCAAAGCCTGCGGCATAAAACGAGGGGACCCGTATTTTAAGGTTCGGGATATCTGTGAATGGAAGGGCATTACAATCTTTTCAAGCAACTATACTCTTTATGCTGATATCAGCCGGCGCATTACTTCCATCTACATGGAATACGCTCCGGATATTGAAGAGTATTCAATTGATGAATCCTTTCTCTTTTTTGATGACTGTAACTGGTCTATAAAGGATTACGAAGAAATCGGGTTTGACCTCAAGCGCCGCATTGCAAAAGAAGTAGGCATTCCTATCTGCATAGGGGCTGCCCCGACTAAAACACTTGCAAAGCTCTACAACAAAAAAGCCAAGGAACACGGAGGTGTTTTTGTTTATAATCCGCGTGAAGTGGATGCCCTGCTGGAATCTGTTGACTGCGGTACCATCTGGGGAATCGGCCCAGCCCGCGCAAAAAAGCTGCAGCTTCACGGAATCGAAAATGCCCTCATGCTAAAGCACATGCCTCTGTGCGACGCAAAAAGACTGCTTACAATACAGGGCTTTGCAACCGTTCAGGAACTCAACGGTATCCGCTCGGTAGAAAAAGTAACTCGTGAAAAGAAAGACATAATCACTTCCAGCCGCCAGTTTTCAATCAAGGTTTATGATATGGCAACGATTGAATGTGCCATGGTGGAATACACAGAAATTGCTGTAGAAAGGCTTCGCCAGCAGAACTGTGAATGTCAGGCTGTCCAGGTCACAATTTCTACCTGCAACTATTACAGCGACGATACAGACAGCCAGTACTCCAACGCAGCAATCGTCCAGCTGCCCCGCCTCACCTCCTACACGCCGGATATAGTAAACGCTGCACGCCTTGCCCTACCCTATATCTTCCGCTCCGGCTACGGCTACAAAGTTGTGATGATTACGCTGCTTGAAATAATGCCAGCCCAGTATCAGGGCTGGCTCTGGGTAGATCCAAAAGAAGACATCAAAAAAAGACGTCTCATGGACGCTGTGGATGAGATTACTGCCACCTGTGGCCGCCACTCTATCACCCTGGCAAAATCCTGGGCTGTTGACGGCTGGCAAATGAAGTGGGAATTTTTGAGTCCGTGTGTTACTACGGATATTCTCGTGGTGCCGGGGGTGAAATAGTACAAAATGTAGTAAGAACAACATAAAATCTTTGTAAAATATTGTAAGTTATAACTAACAATATATAGAGAGGTATAATTTATGAATACAATTAAAATAAACACAAAAACAAAACTCTCAGAATTAATCAAAACTTATCCACAACTCCGTAGCCGTTTTTTGGAAGTAAATCCTAAGTTTAAGATCCTTTCTTCTTGGCGAAAGTCTTGAAATAATACAGAAGTTTGAACCACTTCCTTTATTTGAAGTAATGGATGGGCTTGGTTTTGAGCGTTTTACAGAGCAGCTTTCTGAAAATGAATGGCACGTATATTTTTATCGTGCGAAAATAGATGAAGGGGTGACCAATAAGTTTATCTCCTGGTGTCATTCCGAACTTGTTTCGGAATCTATAGCTCTAAATGTAGTGTAGATGCTGAAACATAGGGAGCGGCACTGCGTAGCAGGGCAAAAATAGTCCAGTGGACTATTTTTAGCGAGTCTCCGAGCAGCTGTGCTGCAAAGGTTCAGCATGACAATACTTTTTAGTCATTCCCTCGTCCGGCAGTACTTCTTAATTTTCCGATGATTGATGAAGAGCTGGGAAATGTAGCCGTAAACTTTTGGGACCTTACATGGAATGTATCCGTCAATTCTAGCCTAAATTATTCTACCCATTCACCGCGCATTTTAA
>SAMEA3663010__coassemble_72_pt1 | contig 57292 bp, 41 predicted proteins | sample SAMEA3663010__metabat2_high_PE_011 | metagenome-assembled genome bin SAMEA3663010 (sample SAMEA3663010) | pig gut metagenome | biome: pig gut; feature: pig-associated habitat; material: faeces | place: France | collected 2012
TGATTTACATATGATAAGATAGTTCCATAAGGAACTCCTATCCTACCTGACAATTCTTTTAATTGTATATCTTGATATTTTAATTCATTTTTTAAATTATATTTAAAACTCATGTTAGTAATATATCATTAAGAAACAAAAAAAGATTGACAAAAAGAATATCTTACTGTAATTTTTATGTTAACGAACAAAAGTTCTTGTTTTGTAGCGAAAAATTCATTAAAAACAAGAACTTAGTGCCATAACAATAATTATATTTCTTTGTGTTAGAAAGAATTAAGTCGGGCAAGAGGGATTTGAACCCCCGACATCCTGGTCCCAAACCAGACGCGCTACCAGCTGCGCTATTGCCCGTTGCGTGATTAATAATATATACTTTTTACGAGAGTTAATCAAGAGCAAAAGTGCAAAAAATCAAAAAAATTATTTTTTTATTTTCTGGTAGAAAAGCCGTTAATCATATTCGAAACCTTATTTGTTGCTGAGAGGTTTCTATCTGATTCTGTGGCTGTAGCTTTTGCTGTATTTTATATATCGGGCAGCTTTATCTGCTATTGGGATTCCCTGATCAGCACATAAGGCAACACCTGTGTTAATAATGCTATAGGCAGCAAAAAATCTATTATTGTACTTGATAATAGTATAAAAAGTTCAAATATGATGATAATTCGAGTAGGTAAAGAGTGCATAAAAATAGACCTCGTTGTATTTCTTATTAATTATATTTAACAACGAGGTCTATGCTTTTTCAAATAAATTTATTTTTTTTGATTAGATATCTGTTCCTTTTTCTTCGTTTTTCTTCTGAACATAAGCAATGAATTCTTCAATCTTCATTGTCTTCTGTTCAAGCCCGCTGTTCTGGCGGAAGCGGACGGTTACAGTACCTTCCTTCTGTTCATTTTCACCAACAATCAGGATGTAAGGAGTTTTATGTTCCTTTGTGATTGTCTTGATCTTGTTTCTCATGTTGTCATTTGAAAGATATGTATTAGCACGGATATCTTCCCCAATAAGTGACTCATATACCTTCTTAGCATAATCATCAAAATCATTAGAAACAGGAACAATTGCAGCCTGCTCAAAAGCGAGCCAGGTAGGGAAGTTACCTGCAAAGTTTTCAATGAGGATTCCAAGGAAACGCTCGAAAGAACCCAAAATAGCGCGGTGAAGCATAACAGGGTGATGCTTCTGGTTGTCTGCACCAATGTAAGTAGCGTCAAGGCGTTCTGCACTTGGCAGCTGATAGTCTACCTGAATTGTACCGCACTGCCATTCACGGCCGATGCAGTCGTAAAGCTTAAACTCAAGCTTTGGACCGTAGAAGGCACCTTCACCAGGCTGAATCTCATATTCAAGGCCTGCTTCATGACAGGCATCAGCGAGTCCTTTTTCTGCTCTTTCCCAGGTTGCAAGGTCACCAACGTGATCTTCTGGCATTGTAGAGAATTTTACTACAAGGTCATTAAAGCCAAAGTCGTGGTAAACCTGCTTCAATAGCTTACAGAACTTTGCTACTTCAGGACCAATCTGCTCTTCTGTACAAAGAATATGAGCATCATCCTGAACAAAACCGCGAACGCGCATTACACCGTGAAGAGTTCCGCTTGCTTCGTTTCTTACGTCGTGACCAAACTCTGCAAGGCGGAGTGGAAGGTCCTTATAAGAACGCTGGCGGCTCTTGAAGATTTCAAGGGCTCCTGGGCAGTTCATAGGCTTAATAGCGAACATACGTTTTTCAGATTCAGTGATAAACATGTTCTGCTGATAGTGTCCCCAGTGACCAGAGCGCTCCCAGAGAGTGCGTGGCATGATAGCAGGAGTATTTACTTCCTGATAACCGTCGCGGCGGATCATCTTACGCATATAGTCCTGCATAACAGTGTAGATAGTCCATCCGTTTGGATGCCAGAAAATCTGACCCGGGTCTTCAGGATCAAGGTGGAAGAGATCCATTTCCTGTCCAAGCTTACGATGGTCGCGTTTTTCTGCCTCTGCCATCATAGCAAGATAATCTTTAAGATCATTTGGCTTTTCAAAACAGAGAGCGTAAACGCGGGTAAGCATAGTGCGGTTTGAGTCACCACGCCAGTAAGCGCCTGCAACACGGTCCAGCTTAAAAGCCTGTCCGTTGATTTCTTTTGTACTTGCTACGTGTGGACCACGGCAAAGGTCAAGATAACCATCCTGTTCGTAAGTAGAGATAGTTTCATCTTCCGGTAAATCGTTAATCAGTTCAATTTTATATGGCTGGTCAGCGAAAAGCTTGAGAGCCTCTTCCTTTGAGATTTCCTTGCGGACAAATTCGTGGTTACCGGCAAGGATTCTTCTCATTTCTTTTTCAACGGTAGCAAAATCGGTCTCGGTGAACTTGGTTTCGGTTGGAAATTCAAAGTCATAATAAAATCCGTTTTCGATAGCAGGTCCGATAGCAATCTTAGTGCCCGGGTAAAGCTTCAAAATAGCTTCTGCCATCACATGAGCGCAGCTGTGTCTTACAGTCTGCAAGTGTTCATCAATAGCCATTTTTGTACCTCTTATAATTTAAAAATGTTTATCTATTATACCGCTTTGATTGTAAGTATTCAATAAATCTACTATATTATGTTTATGATTAATGTACAAATTACAGATAAAGAGCTTACTGCTCATTTAGATAAAATTGAAGCCGATCAGCTTCGCATTTTTACAATGGCTGATGGTCGTATCCGCGGCGCACTCTTTCACGGTACCCGCTTTGTAAATCAGATGAAAGCCCAGCACAATTTGGGAATTCTCGAAACTTATATTTTGGGGCAGGCCTCCCTTTGCGGTGCCCTTACAATTCCTATGATGAAGGATATGGATCATACCCTGATTCGTTTTGAGGGTACAGGTCCTGCTGATGGATACACTGTAGAAGCTGATTCAACCGGTTATGTAAGAAGCTACCTTGAAAACGAACATATTCCTATTGAAAAACCTTTGGAAAGCTGGAACTTAAAGCCATTTCTTGGACCTGGAAATATTACTTTTTCACGCATCCATAAAGATGATAAATATCCTCAGTCTTCTACAGTAGATGTAGACGGTGAAAATATAGCAATAGATTTTGCATCCTACTTTGCACAGAGCGAACAGATTAATACAGCCTTTAATTCAAGCATTCAGTTTGATAAAGCGGGAAGGGTAGTTGGAGCCGGCGCAATGTACATTCAGATTATGCCGAAAACCGGTGGTACTGCAGAGCTTGGTTCTCAGGTAGACAGCCATCAGGAAGAGGATAAAGATGAAGAAGATTTACTCCGCCGTGTAGAAAATGCCTTCCGAGCCTGCCCAAGCATAGGTCAGCTTTATAGCGAAGGCGAGGTGGATTCAGAAGATATTATTCTGGGACTCTTCCGTGAGTTTTCACCAACAATCACAATGAAGCGTGATATAATCTGGGATTGCCCATGTAATAAAGAATACTACATAGAACACATTCGCGGGCTTCCGGCAAAAGATCTGGAAGACATCCGAAAAAACGGCCCGGACCCGCTGGAAGTAGTTTGTCGTAAGTGCGGCTCAGTCTATCATATTCCTGTTAGCGAGATATAGCTCGGCGCTCACTTCGCGGAGTTCAATTCTCCCATATCAAAGTAAAAAAATAATGCTCCGTGTTTTTACGGAGCATTTTAATGGAGGTGGGGAGAATTGAACTCCCGTCCGAAAAAGTAAACCAGGTATATCTACAAGTTTAGTTATGCGAGGTGGTTGTCGGGAGCCGGTAGCAGCATAACAAGCGTCGCCTCCGTATTCTGATTAAGAGTCCCGCGCAAAGACCAGACACAATGCGCGGCAAGTCCCGATAAGGTAAAAGAATGTCAGGCAACGCGGAACAGGGCTACCTGGATTCCTGCACGGCTACTTACGCAGCGAGTGCTTCTGCTTCGAAAGAAGCCTCGTCAGCTTCTTCTTCTTTTCTTGCGAAAATTGCAGTTATTTTTTTGTCAGTTTAAGGGACCTTCACCCCTACCTGCAATACAAGATTTCCCAATTCCGTCGAAACCGGGACACCCCCAAAATTATTGGATAATTGTATTATCTTATAAAAATATAGTTATTAAAACCTTAATCGTCAAGAGAAAATTATAAAATACATTGAAAAAAAATAGTCAGAAATCAAGACAGTTTCTTCAAAATAATATAGGTAATATCATCATTAAAGTTTTCTGAGCCGGAAAATTTTCTAAGGGCCGCAGGAAGAGCTGTTACCTGATCTTTTACACTATGGCCAATATTTCCCTTGAAAACAGCTAAAATTCCATCCGCTCCAAAGTATTTATTGTCAGGACTAGTACATTCTGTAATTCCATCGGTGTAAAGAACAAGCTCATCACCTTTGCTCATATTAAAATGAACTGTTTCAAATTCAATAGGAAAATCTGCTATACCGATAGCACCAAACTGATTTACACCTGCCTCTTCAACATTTTTGATTTCGCCGCTATCTGCATGATAAACAATTGCCTTTGGATGACCGGCATTTACAAGCTCAATATCATCTTTGTTAAAGCGGATAAGCATACCTGTAAGGTAGTTTTCAATATTTCCTTTTTCAATAATTATACGTTCATTAATTTTATCCATTACTTCATTTAAAGGTAAATTAATGCCCTTTTGAAATTCATTTTCAATGATATTTTTTACAAGCATTGTGACAAGTCCGGACGCAATACCGTGGCCAGAAATATCAAAAATTCCAATACCTTTAAGTTTATTTTCTGAAATGAAGGTAATATAAAGGTCACCAGAAACTCCGGACATAGGCTTAAAGGCTATATCTATATCCCAGTCTTTTAGTTCAGAAGTATCTACTTTATAAAAGCTTTTTTGAACAAAACCCGCAAGGTCAATTTCCTTAAGTGCTCTGTTTTTCTCTTTTTCAAGGGCTTCTGTTCTTTCTGAAACAAGCTCTTCAAGATTTTTGTTCATATATTCGAACATTCCCGCCATCTTTACAAAGTTTACAATGAGTAAACTAAGGAAAAAGAAGATAGCGAATAACCAGCCGATAGAAAGAATGAGAGGATTAAAAGGATTTTTGAAAACATATGTTGAAAATAGCTGGGAAATAAGGGCAATATAAATTGGAACAAAACATAAAATAAGTTTAATTGCCCGTTCATTTTTATTCACTAAACCTTTAATTACAATCGCTAGAGGGAAAATAAATTGAACAACCATTGTTAAAAATGAAAAATATAATAAAAGCTTTGTTTCTGAAATAGTTCTTCCAAAGAAAGGTAATGAAACTGCTATTAAAGAGATTAATACTCGTATACCTTTGCTCCTTCTGCTTTCCTTGTATTTTAAGAAATCCCGGGCAAAATTAATTACAAAATAACAGGTTAGTAGTGGGGCGGCACCATTAAAAATTTTTTCAAAAAGAAGAAATGAATATTCGTGTTTATAGATAATTGAATATTCACCAATATAGAAGGTAACCAGATAGAAGGCAGTATGAAGACATATCTGACCGAAAGAAAAATTTTCAACTTCAGATTTACGCAGGAAAAATATAAAAATATATATGAGGAATACAAGAAGAAGTACAACAGAAAAAATCATATATATTTTTGAATTAATAAGATTGTCAAATTCTATCTTGTGAATTACATCGTTTGAACTTGAAATAAAAGGATCGTCCTGAAGTGCTCCATAATCATCACACCATACTGTAATTGAAATTGTATTTGTCGAAGAGAAATCAAGATATTCAATAGGAATCTTAAAATAACTTGAGGTTTCACCCTCAGTAAATTGATGAGGTGGAAAAGAGCCGACGCTGCCTAATGGATGCCCGTTTATAAAAACCTTGGCAGAAATTTTTACACGACCAAGATAAAGATAGGGATCTTTGTTTATGAAGTTTACTGGAATTGAAAAAGTATTTTTAAGATAAATATATCCTCTTTTATTGTCTAGTAAGGCTGAGAGTCTTGATAAATCCTGATTAGGAAGATTTATAAACTCATGAGGTTCTCCCAAATTAGAATATTGCCAGCCGGTATTAAGATAAATTCGATTCTGTAATTCTGATTTATCTTTACAGGCAGTTATAGAGAAAAGAATAATGGTTAGCAATATAAATTTGTAAAAAAACTTCTTCATTAAAAATTTTGACATAAAAAAAGCGCCTGTTTTAAGGGATTAAATTCCAATGAAACAGACACTTTTTTATTTAATATAAAAATTAAAATTAATTATTCACCGTCGTGATTTGCGTTATGAAATTTCTGCTGGTACTTTTTAAGCATTGCAACAGCATTTCTTTTTCCGTTGTATACAAAACCACCATTCCAATATTCTAATGCAGCGAACAAAGCGTTACCACCATCCTGACTGTCAGATTCCTTTGTTCTGAATGAAACGTAATTAGAAAGTTCCATGAAATCATTATTATGGAGACATTCAAGACGTTTTTTATTAAAGTCGTTCCATTTTTCCAGATCTTGGAATCCTTCACCTTCGTCCTGTACAATAATATGTGCATGTGTTGGGCTGAATGAATACCAAACTGTTACCTTCTTGTTAATATCACAGTGGTTACCATGCTTAACAGCATTTTTAATAACCTCACTAATCTGCTGTTCAAGAAGATTCAACTCTTTAATTTCTGTAGGTGCTGACTGAACAATCAGCAATGTGAAATAACGAATCTGTCTGAAATCAGAAGGAAATTCCTTCTTCAGCATATTTGTTTTATCAAACAAAGGGTCGTTCTCGTCCGATCTGAGTTCCTTAAAGTCTTGAACCATTTCAGTTCCTCCTGCAGTTTACTTACTTTTAATAATTGATGACAACTTTTTTAATAATATAAAAATTATTCTTTTACCATCAAAAGAGCTTCTTCAATACTGTTTGCAATAGGGAAGTAGCCCATAAGCTTAGTAAGTTCAATTACCTTTTTTACTGATCCATGAATATTTGCAATAGCAAGATTCAAGTTCATTTTTTTAATTGTAGAGCAAATGTAAATGAGTGCACCAATTCCAGACGAATCGATGTAATCAACCTGCTCAAGGTTAATTACGAAGTTCTTTACGTTTTTTTCAAGCATCTTCATAACAAGCTCTTTAAGCTTATATGAATTGTAAAGATCCATCTCACCGGTTACGTCAATGATGTAAACATCACCATTCTTACGTATTTTAAGTTCCATACGAATCTCCTTTTTAACTCCTAATTTAATTATTGTATTTTAATAACCAAAAGGCTCTGATCATCATACTGCTGTGCAGTTCCGCAGTACTTCTTCAAATCGTCCTTTACCCGGTTTGAAATATCTTTCGCTGCTGCACCAGCGTTCTTTACAATAACCTTCTTTAGATTCTCAATAGAATATTGTACACCATTTTCATTGAGAGATTCAAGTAATCCGTCAGTACAAGTTGCGAGAATATCACCAGAATCGAGCTTAATTGGAAGGTTTGTAAATACAGTATCCTTAGTAACACCCATTGGCTCACTAGGAATAGAAATCTGTTTGATAGTTCCTTCCGATGCAGAATAATGGAACACCGGATTGTTTCCACATGTACTGATTTCAGCTTCTTTTGTTGTTGCGTTATAATTAATAAGCGCAATACTTGCAAAATGGTCAATCTTTGAGCTTTCGAGACAGATACCTCTATTTGCCCATGACATAATTGTAGATGCAGACTGTGCTGTGTGTACGGCAAGGCGAAGAATTGCACGAATCATAATCATTACGATAAGTGAGTTCATACCTTTACCTGCAATATCTGCCATTACAAATGATATGCGGTCTTTTCTTGATACAAGAATATCATAATAGTCACCGCAGACATTTTCTGCAGGAATAGAGTAACAACCGATTGAAAGACCAGGTATAACAGGTAGTTTTGCAGGTAGCATATCTTTCTGATATTTAGAAGCAATACTGCCACCTTTGTTTAATTCAGTATGTTCAGCATAATCAAGGAAGCTGTAAAGAGGTTTGATTGCAGTAGAAACTGCTTCGGCGAGCATAATTGCATTATCAAAATCATCTTTTGTGAATTTTTCGTTATCAGGTTTACGTGCAAGAGCTACAAGACCTACAACAGATTCAACCTGTTTGATAGGTGCAAAGATATAACTGCCGCAGCGAAGGAACTCTTCAGGTCCATTCTGATATACACGAGGGTCTTTTACAGAGTCTGTAATAAGAACTGGCTGTCCTTCTGTAAAAATCTGACCAAAAATATTGTCCTGTAAAGAGAACTGTGCAAAACGAAGGTTTGTTTCTACACGAATTGGCTTATGAGGAAGGTCTTCCGGTAATTTGTAAGGAGGCGGGAATGCTCCCTTGAATGATTTAACGGCAAGAGTGTTATCATAATCGTCTGCAATAAGGAAAATACAACCGTCAGCCTTAATTTTATCTGTGAAAAGATCATTACAGTACTCGAGAAAGTTCTCCATACTGTTGTTGTTTGTGAAAAATGTAGAAAGCTTAGCAATAAGATCGCGGTTTAATTCGATATAACGCTGGTTTTTCTCTTCAATCTGCTGAATAACAGCTCTGTTTACCATGTCGTTATCACGAGAAGCTGAAATTTCAGCAGCTTTTTTAGCAGCTTTCTTTTCTTCGAGTTTCTGAGGGTTTACAAATGCTTTTATAATCAGATATGGAAGGAGTACAACCTCTGAAAGAATGATTGTAAACACAACGTATGAATAATAACCTTTGAAAGTACTGTAAATTGTGCCGAGAATCATGATTCCTGCAGAAATTAAGAAGGTAAGACTGATTTTTGCCTTACTTCTAAGCTTAATTATCAGAAGTAAGATTAAAAGCAGAGCACTTACGCCGGCTGCAATGTAAAGAGGAACGTTTATAAATGAATCAATGGTAAACAAATTTTTCTCCTAACGTATATAGTATTACTATATTATCGGCATTATCTTAGATTTTAGCATTGAAATTTTTAGCCGTCAAGGAATTGTTTCTTTATTGTTTATTTACAAAATGCCGTAATACGAACTTTAAGAAACTTCACTTATTATTCGGGCATTAACCGGGGATTTCGCTGTTTGAATCAGTCATTGCGCGGCGTAAAACTATACATTTTATGCGGTTCAAAAGTCTTTTTGCCAGTGGAATTTTATATTTTTTCTGGAAATCAATAACTGCTGCATCCATAGGAATATTATCACCGAATTTTTTCTTAAGATCGTCCCAGTAACGCACTGTCCAGACATAAAGATCGCCTAGTGTACGGCCAGGAAAGTTTCTTAAGATATATTTTTCGCGGATTATTGAAACCAGAGGAAAATATACGTTAAAAAACCAGGATTTTATTGCTTCTTCCATGGAAACTTCTGTCGGTTTATTCTGATTCATATAATATTTATGTGTCAGAATATGATTATAGATTACGTCATAGCGTCCGGGTCTTGAAAAATCCAGGCACCAGTAATCAGTTATATCACCAAAACCTGTTTCGCTGTAAAATACACGTTTTTCGTAATTGATAATCTGTTTTTGGATTTCTTTGAGGGAATCTGCTTTTTTGAGTTTTATTTCACTCTGAAGGGATACTACTTCTGCATCTATGAACTCTGTTCCGCGGGCCTTGGCAACCGAAACACGGTGGTTTCCGTCACGAACAAAGTATAAGCCTGCGATTTCGTAAACCTTTATAGGAGGAAGAGTTACATCGTTTAGAGCGGCCTCGTCTACATGCTGCCAGCGGTTTTTAAGATGAGTACTTTTTGGAAAGAATCTGTTATCAAAATCTTTATAGCGGCCTTCGCTGCCTACAATCTTTTCGATAGGAATTACCTTCATTCCGATGTAGGTTTCAGAGCTGGATTTTATCATCTGTTTTACATCATTAAGGGAAATAAGAGTTGCTTCTTCTGGTGTAAGCAGATGCTGAATCTCATTTATAAATGCTTTTGTGTGTGCTTTGTTAAAATCTTCTTCTGATTTTACTTTTGAAAAATCCATCTTAGTTGTCCTTGTTTTCTGTTGTTTTCATCGGCAGTTCAATTACATAATGAGCATATGCATTGACTACAGTGGTATCGTAGTATTTTCCTACTCGCTCTTCACGTAAATCATAAAGATGTATATGACCATGAACCATATAAGTAGGCTTAAAACGCTGTAAAAACCAGTTATAACAGTCAAAACCAATATGGCACTGGTCTTCATGATCATGAATATGACGTGGGGATGCGTGTGTCATGAAAATATCAAGATATCTTCCATATTTTAACTTATTAATAATCAATCTTGGGATCATTTTAAGGAGCTTGAACTTCATATGAGAGTCTGAAAACTGACAGAGCCCATTGTTGTAGCGGACTGTCCCAGAAGTTCCTGCTATTAAAAGTGGTGTTTTTTTTCCGGTTTGAGGATCTTCGAATATTAAATTTTCATTTACAAAGTTTTTGAAGCCAAGGTAAGTAGCTCCATGGCCATGAATTGCCTGGTCATAATTTTTTGTAAAACGCGAGCCATCCAGGCGGCTGTCTTTGTGATATAAATGATACTCTTTCAGATCGTGGTTTCCGAATACGAAGTAAGTAGGTTTATTAAATACAGAAACTATAAAATCAATATAGTCCATAGGAAGATCGCCTGCACATAGAATAAGATCAATGTCAGGAAAGGCTTCCTTTACATTCTGATTATAGATAAGCGGGTCTACATAGTCGGATACACATAAAATTTTCATTATGAACCAGCTTTTGAAAGAAGTGCTTCGAGTTTTTGTTTTTCTATAAGCTCGATAGGGCGGTTTTCTGCAAAACGTTTTGCAGCGGTATTAAAACCGGAACTTGAAAAAAGAAAAGCCTTTACACAGTTCATAGATTTCATTAAATCAAGTGATTCATGAATCTGTGCTTCATCAATAGGCTCCGGTTCGCGATAAAAGCGGATAAAAATAACCTGCTTTCGAACTGCCATCCATGATTCATCACTCTTGTTTACGCCTGTAATCTGGCAACCCCATTTTTTCGGATCGCAGGAAAGAACCTGGAGGTTCATAGCCTTTACAGTTGCATTGCGGCAGATTATAGGGAATTCTTCGTTGCTGCAGGTAAGATAATCTTTTAGATAATCATTTGCCTGAAGGTCTTTATATTCAGAAAGCTTTGCAGATACATCGCGGAAGCCTTTGTTACGTTTGTAGATTTCTTCCCACTGTTCTATAGCCTTATCAATTTTGCGGCTTTTTTCGTAGCAGGAAGCAAGAAAATAGCGAGCATAAAGAGTTTCTTGATGTGAGTCGTCTTTATCAAGTTCAATTGCACGCTGAAAATCAACTAATGCATTATCATTTCGACCGGCAAGCATATAGCAGGAACCATGTTCAATAATTGCTTTTTGTTTTACTTCTGGATCTCGCTGTGCTTTTTCAAAGGCTTTTATCGCTCCCTGAAGGTCTTTTGCTTCTTTTAAGATTTTTCCCAGATAATAATAAGAAGAATATGTTTCCGGGCTAAGTTTAAGGGCTATGTCGATTTCTTTTTTTGCTTCATTAAACTGTTTTGTTCGGTATAGCATGAGACCGATTTCTGCATGTGCTTTTGCATGTTTTTTATCAATCATTGCACATTTCTGCATAAAACCGAGGGCCAGATCGTAGCGGTTCTGCTGTTCATAAATATGACCAACCTGATAAAAGTTTTCGGCATTTGTAGGATCGAGCTTTGTAAGCAAAAGAAAATTCTTTAAGGCTTCATTTTGCTGATTATATTTAAGCAGAAGCTGTGAGTATTCAGAGCGGAAAGAAAGTTCATTAATACCTTCCCCAAAAAGAGCATTATCATTTACGTTTCTATATTCGATTACTGCAAGCTCTGTCCGGTTTTCTTTTATATAAGCTTTTCCAAGATAATAGTGTGCAACATAATTCTTTGGATCTTTTGCTAAAAGCTGCTTAGCGAATTTTATTGCATTCTGGGTCTTGCCTTGTTTTATGAGACGGGGAATAGCATCAATCTTTTTTGGAGTTACAAAATTTTTTATTATAATGAGTAAAAGGGATATGATTACAACTGCGAAAATAGCTATAATAATAATAAGCATGTGTTACTCCAAATGAAAAGCATAGGTAAAGCAGATTAAGTCTTTTCATTTTTTCTCGATAATAAGAGTAGTAAATTTATGTCGATGTGTCAAACACGAAGGTTGTATATATGAAAATTAAATTGAAGGGATTTATTCTGGTCGCTTTTATTTTATCATGCACATTTCTTTTTGGACAGGCAGGAGGCGCGGGTAATGTCGGGCTTTCTCGAGGAGAATCTCTTTTTAAGGAAAATAATGCTAAGGATGCTGTTCAGGTTCTTGAATATGAAATTTTAAATGGTCAGATTTCTGACAACTCATATAATTTTCTGGGTCTTGGATATTATCAGCTGGGAGAATATGAAAAATCACTTGATGCTTTCAGACGCGGTATAAAAGCTCAGCCAGAGAATGTAAAAATCCTCTCGTATAATATGGGTAATACTTTTTATGCAATTAAGGATTATAATTCTGCAATAAACTGTTATTCAGATGCTCTAAAGGCTGATCCTCTTTTTTATGATGCACTATTGAATCGGGCTAATGCACTTTTGATGTCTGGACAGCTTGTTTCTGCAAAAGAAGAATATGTCGATTTTCTTGCAAAGTGCCCTGATAATGCCCAGCATGAAAGAATTGAACTTTTAATTAAAGCTCTTGAAGAAGAAATTGCACGCCGTGAAGAAGAATCTCGTCTCCTTGCGGAACAAAACAAAGCTCAATGGGAAGAATATGATGGAAACCTTAGTGAAAAGCAGAATGATGATTTTATGCCTTTCTGGGAAGAGGTAGAAGGTGGTTTTGAAACCGCCGGTAAAACTGGTGAACATACTGAATGGGAAAAAATACATAATGAAAATCCTGACCTTTTAGCAGATAATAAAAATGAACAGAAATTATCTGATTCAGATGACGCTGAAAAAATGAATGATTCTGATTGGGAAGAATATGAAAATGAAGGAAGTGCCGTTGTAGTAGAGGAAGAAGCTGTAACGGATGAAGAAAACTGGCTCACATTCAGCGACGACGAACTCAACGAAATGGACGAGCTGGCTAAACAGTCCCGCGAGGAACACGAAAAATGGCTGGAAAATGAACGCCGTCGTGCACAGGAAATAGCAACAAGAGAGGCTCAGGCGCGGCAAAGAGAACAACAGTCTGCGCTTGAAGAAGAAAGAAAACTTCGCGAACAGTTGCTTGAGGATATGAGAAAATCAGAGGAAGAAAGACGTAAAAAACTTCTGGAAGATGTAGCAAATTCATTACAGGGAAGTGATTCTACAAACTTGACTTCCGGCGCGGAAGATTTGATTGATTATGATCTGGAAGGAGAATTGGATTAATTTATGAAATTCAAGTTTTGGAATGATTTATCAGATGAACAGAAAGAAAAGCTTCTTAAAAAAATCTGTGGAATAACAGCCCTTGTTTTTATAATTGTAATTCTGCTTTTAATAATGAAATGTGAAGGCTGCAGCAGCACAAGCCGTAAGCGCCGTAATTTTTCTGATGGCAAAGGTCATTCATATGGCGAAAAAATTTCAGGTTCAGATATTTTTGATAATGATTATGGAAAAGGCGTAGAAGAATATCCTCTTTTTGATTTTGATGATGAAGCTGCCCGTCGTATGGCAGAAGAGAATGCTCGGCTGAAAGCTGAAAAAGAAGCTGCTGAAAAACTTGAAGCAGAAAAATTAGCTGCTCAAAAGGCAGAAGCAGAGCGTCTGGAAAATGAAAAAAAAGCAAAAAAGACTGCTGACGAAAAAAATAAAAAAATAGCTGAAGAAAAAGCGAAAAAGCAGGCTGAAGAAAAAGCTAAAAAGGAAGCTGAAGAAAAAGCGAAAAAAACAGAAGCAAACAAAGCTGCCGAAGAAGAAAAAAAGCGTAAAGCTGCAGAGGAAGTAGCACAAAAAAAAGCTGAAGAAGAAAAAACTGCTGCAGATAGAAATAAAGCAAAACTTGATGAAGTTGCGAAAAGACTTTCAGAAGCAGGCAGCGCATCCGAAAAACAAAAACTTTTAGATGAAGGTACAGAACTTGCAAAAAAACTTCTGGAAAGCGGAGTTGAAAGCGATGCTGCACATTATATTCTTGCACAGGATGCCCAAAAGAAAAAAGATTATAAACGAGCTTTAAGTGAACTCGAAAAAACAATTGCACTCAATGAATCAAATTATTTGTATTATTATGATATGGGTAAACTTCAGTATCTGTTAAAGCGTTTTACAGATGCGAAAGTTTCTTTTAATCGTTCTATGGAACTTAATAATCAATTTCCTCCAAGTGTTTACAATCTTGGCTTAACTTATGTAAAGCTTAAGGATGAAGAAAATGCTCTTGAATCATTTAAGAAATCTGTAAAAATAAATCCTGAATATGAAAAAGGTTATATTGAACAGGCTCGTGTTTATAACCGTCTTGGAAAACTTGCTGAATGCGTAAAAGCATATGACGAACTAATAAAACTTTTTCCAGATAATACTGCTGCAATTATGGAACTTGGCTCTGTTTATTATCAGTACGGGAAATATGCTGAATCTGAGGCTCAGTATAAAAAAGCATTGGCGTCTCTTAAAAAAAGTGAAGAAAGAACTTTAACTGCTTATAATCTTTCAAAAGTTTTGTATGATAATAAAAATTATACTGAAGCTGCAAGATATGGCTGGATTGCTTATGATGAAAAAGATTTTCTAATAAATGATACACAGCAGGCCAATGTTGTATATAATTATGCTTTGATTCAGGAAAAAAATGAAAAGTTAGAAGACGCGGTAAGTCTTTATAAAGAAGCTCTGACATTAAATCCAAAGCATGTGAAATCGAAAATAAATCTTAGTGCTCTTTATATGGCAGAAAATAATCCGGATGCAGATAAGGCTCTTGAACTTCTGCTGGATGCTTATAAAACTGATAATTCTGATTTCAGCGTAAACAACAATCTTGGAACTGCATATATGCTGAAGGAACAATATGATTATGCTGAAAAGTTTTATAAGGCAGCATTAGATATTGTTCCAGATGATGAAGATGCGCTTTTTAATCTTGCAAATGCACAGATGAAAGGTGGAAAGCCTTCGGAAGCTGTTTATAATTTTACAAAAATTACAACTAAGAATCCTGAAAACCTTGAAGCTTTTGTTGGACTTGCAAAAGTGCAGATTCAAACAGGAGACAGTCAGGGAGCTTATAAAAATCTGCTTTATGTACGCAAAAAAAATCCTTCATTCAGAAAAGCTGAAGTTGACAGTTTAATTGCAGTCCTTGAAAATTAGGTTCTTTTTACAAGTTCAAAAAGCTTATCTCGGCTGATTACTGTATAAATAGGGCGGCCGTGAGGGCAGTGTGGATCTTCTAAGGTGAATGCCTGTTCGACAAGGCGTGTTGCAGTAATATCATCAAGAACATAACCATCTTTTACAGCAGCTTTACAGGCAGTCATTGCTGCAATTGAACGGATTATTTCTTTTGGTTCAACCTGTTTTACAAAAAGAAGTGTGCGAAGATCGTACTCGGTTCCAGTCCAGCGGTCTGGAATTGTTTTGATTTCCCATAAACCGTCTGATGAATGTTCTGTTTCAAAACCGATTCTGTTTAATTCAGCTTTGAGTTTTTCCAGCTGATTATCTTGAGTTTTTGATTCAGTTTTGATTTTATATGGAATAAGCAGAGGTTGTCGTGGTGCATTTCCTTGAGTAGACATAAGACGGTCAAAAAGAATACGTTCGTGTGCGGCGTGCTGGTCTATTATATAAAGACTGTTATTTTTTTCTGCTAGCAGGAAGGTTCCGAGACAAGGTCCTATATAGCGGATTTTTTGTGTTTCACTTGAAAGAGTAGAGGCCGCTTCATTTTCCTTACCACCAGAACCTGCAGCCGCCGCGAGTGCCTGCTCTGCAAGATTTCGTGTAGTGCTATAATTTGCAGTAGAGCTCCTGTTTCCCGCGGCACCGCCGTTTCCCGAAAGTCCGCTACTTTTTAATCCAAGATATTTCGAACGGAAGTCAGACAAAGCTTCTGCTTTTGTTTCAGAAGTCTTATAAGAAATGTGTTTTTCATAAACAGGTTCTGATGCAGTTACCGGACTTTCAGAATTTGTATTCGGGATTTCCGGGGTAAAATTAAATTCCTGTTCTCTTTCTTCATCTGCAGGTTTATCTTCTTTAAAATTTGAATAAGTATACTGATGGAAAAAAGTTCTTATACTACTGCTTAAACCGTGGTGCAGGGCAGAAATATCAGAAAAGCGGGCTTCTCGTTTTGCAGGATGAATATTGAAGTCTATGAGATCTGGACGAACCTGAACAAAAACAGCAGCAATCGGGTAAGTTCCATTGGGAAAAAATCCCTGACCACCATATTCTACAGCCTGAACAAGTGAGTATTCCTGGATGCGCCTTCCATTTGCATAAATAAATATTTCTTTTTTGTTAGTACGGCTTACTGCGGGCTCTCCAATTACAACTGTAAAAGACCATTCCGGTTTTTCTCCACCGGAAGATTGACTGAACTCATAAAAAAGCTCCGGACCTTCAGAATAATTATTGGCCATAACAAAACGTTCTTTTATAGACTGGCCGGCCGGAAGATTAAGTTTTGTTTCTCCATCTGTAACAAAACGAAAGGCTATATCCGGGCGGGCCAGGGCCTTTTCGATGAAGGTGTTACGGCACATTATTCCTTCAGTTGCCGGGCGTTTTAAAAACTGGCGGCGGGCAGGGAAGTTTTCAAAAAGACCTTCTGACTGTACGATTGTTCCTTTGATTGGTGCAACTGCTTCTATGATATGGTCTTCTGTTATACTGGCCCGCATTTTATAGCCGCCACTCTGGATTGAAAGACGAGCAACTGCTGCAATGGAAGCAAGGGCTTCACCGCGGAATCCCAGAGTAGAAAGATTCATTAAATCAATTTCAGATTCAATTTTGCTTGTGGCGTGAGGACGGGCACAATTTTGCAGATCCTCCTGAGTCATACCTGATCCGTTGTCAATTATTCTGATTTTGTCGATACCGCCGCTGCTGATTTCGACAGTAATACTGCTGGCTCCGGCGTCTATGGAGTTGTCCATAAGCTCCCGGATTATTGCATTGGGGCGGTCGATTACTTCTCCGGCAGCAATTTTTCTTGCTACTTCGGGATTCAGAGTGCGGACAGGTTTTGCTTGGCTCATTTTCTGGTTCCGTTTACTTCGCCATCGTCGCTGAAAAGATCCATTTGAGGCGGATTGTCCTTTGTCATAGGATTTGGCTCATTCATAAGAATCTGGATTTTTCCTTCAATTTCATCCAATTGTTTTTCCATGCCGGAAGCAAGTTTGATGCCTTCTTCGAAGTCTTTAAGGGCATCTTCGAGCGAGATGTCGCTGCGTTTGATATCTGATGTAAGCTGTTCAAGCTTTGCTAAATTCTGTTCAAATGTATTCATATTCGTTTCCTCTTTATTTTACGAAATCTCAATATCTGGCGCCTGCGAGAACCCCGATACTAAAAAACGGGATGATGTTTTTTAGTATCGGAACCTCTCCGTCGCCATCCGTTTAATTTATAAAAATCAAATATCATTCAATTTGAACAACATTTGCAGTAATCTTTCCATGTGCCGGTGTTATAAAGAGTTTGTCATCAACTTTCACGGCAGCAGCGTCCCGCACGACTTTTCCGTTGGCGTCGGTAACCATTGAATAGCCGCGGTCGAAGATTGTCTGCGGGCTTGCATTTTCCAAAACTGTTCGGCTTTGTGCTATGCGAACACGAAGGTCTCGGATTTTATCCTGTAAGTTTTGTGGTAAGGCTTCGCGGGCAGCGGCGAAACGGTTTAAAAGCGGCTGCTGGATATTGCGGAAGCGGACTTCGAGGCTTTCGGGATTAAAGGCTTTTACCATAAGACGGGTGTTTTTTATTCGGGCGGAAATTGTATCGTAAAAGCCTGTTTTATAGGCGGCGAGATTTTGTTTGAGGTCGGCCAGCAGCGGTACGGCCATTTCTGCTGCGGCGGATGGGGTTGGAGCGCGGCGGTCTGCTGAATAATCACATAAAGCCCAGTCAATTTCGTGTCCAACGGCACTTATGGTTGGAATGCGGGAAGCGGCAACAGCACGTACAACACTTTCCTCACTGAAAGGAAGCAGGTCTTCTAGAGAACCGCCGCCTCGTCCAACAATCAGTACATCACAAAGCTCATAAAAATTTGCAATTTCAATCATTTTACAGATTGTCTGGGCGGCACCTTCTCCCTGAACTATAGCCGGAAGAACAATAATGTTTATTCCAGGATTTCTTCTTTTAGTTACATTCAATATATCACGGATTGCTGCACCTGTCGGGCTTGTAACAACACCTATTGTATGGGGATAGAGAGGCAGAGACTTTTTTCGGTTTTCATCAAAAAGACCTTCGGCAGCCAGTTTTCTTTTTCGCTCTTCCAGCATCTGAAGAATATTACCGGCGCCAGCAATTTCCATAGTATTTACTATTATTTGGTAATTTCCCTGAGGTGCGTAAACTGAAAGACTTCCGGTACATCGAACCTTGTCACCGTCTTTAGGGCGAAAGTTCAGTCTCATGGCGGCACCGCGGAAAATAACTGCTTTTATCTGGGCATTATTGTCTTTGAGGGTAAAATAGATGTGACCTGCCGCACTTGGTCTCCAGTTGGAAATTTCACCTTCAATTGTGATTGTACGGAAAGAAGTTTCTAAAATTTCTTTGATTAAATCTGTAATCTGCGAAACGCTGAAAACTATATTTTGTGGCAAATCTGCTGCGTTCATTTTTCCCAACCCAAAAGTGTCATGCTGAACTTGTTTCAGCATCCTTTTTCAATATTTTCAACTTACCTTATTTTATTAACTTATTCAATGAAATGCCGATAAAGAATTTGATGAAAACCATAATTATTTTTTATTCCGAAGACTCAAAATATGCTTTAGAAAAAGCTTTTAACGGAAAATCAGCAATAGAACTGACTGGTGATTGGGCAAAAAGCCTGAATTTTTCATTATTTACGTTAAAATCCGCTTCACTTACAGAACTTTTATCAGATATGAAAAAGCTTTGCGATGAAAATCAGGCAGATACAGTACTTTTTTCTTATAATGATCTTCCATATCTTAATCAGTCTCTGGCTCAGAAAATTCTTAATTCCCATATCGAATATAAATCAGAATATACCTTTGCAGACGGATATCCTTATGGTTTTGCTCCAGAAGCTTTAAATGCTGGAACAATAGCAATACTGGCTGAGTTTTCAAAAACAAGTCAAAAAACTCTTGGCGATTCTCCTGTTAGCAGGAATGCAATCTATAACCTTATTAAAACTGATATTAATTCTTTTGATGTAGAAACAATTATTGCCGATACTGACTGGCGTCTACTACGTCTGGCTTTCCATTGTGGTAAAAAAGACAATTTTATGCAGTGTAAGGCTTTGTTTGAAGCAGCTGCCTGCGATGCTCCTGCTTTAGCTGATGTTGAAAAACTTTCAGAACTTGCCTCTGTAAATCCAGCCTGTTTAAAAACAGTTCCTGGTTTTTATAATCTTCAGATTTCAGACAATGTAAATTTTGAATCGATTTATCTTCCAGTACACGAATATTCACAAAATACAATGTCGTATGAAAAGTGTGCAGAACTTATAGACCATATTGCAGCTTACAGTGAAAAAGCAGTAATAAGCCTTTCTGCTTTTGGAGAACCTCTTTTTAATCCTGATTTTCTTAAAATTGTTGAAAAAATCCTTACATACGAGGGACTTTCTGTATTTTTTGAAACAGATGGACTTAAAGTAAGTCAGGATTTTGTTGAAAAACTGGCTCAGCTGGAAAAAAATGCCCTTCCTCGTACAAACGGCTGGCAGAAAATTATGATAGCTGTCATTCTGGATGCGGCAAGCGAGTCAACTTATCAAAAAATCCATAAAAATTGTCCGGCACAAAGCTTTCAGACAGCTGTAAATGCCGTTTCGCTTTTGCAGACAGCACTTCCAGGCTCCGTTTATCCTCAGTTTGTTCGCATGAACGAAAACGAAAATGAACTTGAAGCCTTTTACCGCTACTGGAATGAAAAATCAAATCCATCTGGTGGAAATCTTATTATTCAAAAATATGATGATTTTGCAGGAAGTCTTCCTCCATGCAAACCGGCAGATCTTTCTCCTCTTGAACGAGATCCTTGCTGGCACCTTCGACGTGACCTTACAATCCTTGTAAATGGAGATGTACCATCATGCCGAACCTGCTGGAAAGACAATATCATTGGAAATGCCTTTACTCAGAAGCTCGAAGAAATCTGGCATAAGACAGATGAGCTTCTTGGAAATCATATAAATAAAAACTACTGCTGCGCTGGAAAATGCGCTAACTGTGAGAAATGCGATGAATGGTATACCTTTAACTTTTAATGAACATCAGATAAACAGAACTATCCTCGGTGGGCCAAAAACAATAGATCCTTCTGCCCTAAATATTTCTGTGATTCTCTTAAACAGCAGCGGCAGTCACTTTAAGCTTCATATATTTGAAAATCTTTTACAGTGTAATTTTCAGACAATAGTTTCTGTAGAGCATGATTCAAGCAATTTTACAGATGATGTTTCAAAACGCTATCCGATGATAAAATTTCTTGTTCCGCTTGAAAAAACAAATGACGGAGATCTTATAAACCTTGCTATGAGTGAAGTTCAGACAGATTATGTCCTTGTAATCCGTGACAGTTTGAATCTTCCTGCTAATTTTATTCCTCCGCACCTCGCTCAGAGACTTACTGCAGATTCCCCATACTGTATTGTTCCACGACTTTTTGATAACCGGAAAAATGCCCTGCCATGTGCCTTCAGCCCAAGTGCAGAAAAAACACATTTTGTAATAGATTCTTCGTCCGAAATTGCAAACGGCAAAAAAACGCTTTTTCCATTTGATTATGTTGCCTTATATAATAGAAAAAAGTTTATAGAACTCGGTGGATTTGACTGGACAATTAATTCTCCATACTGGCAGAATCTGGATTTAGCTCTTCGTTCCTGGCTCTGGGGACAGCAGACCGTGCTTACTTCTCTTCTTCAGTTTTCATATATTGATGAACCTCCTGTAAATGATACAACTTATAATCTGGATTATCTGCGTTATTACCTCAAAAACGAACTTCCTAAAATAAAGATGGAACAGGGGTATCTTAAAAAGAATTCATTCCTTGTTTTTCTTGGACATTCATCATGTGGAATTATGGAAGCCCGAAGACAGTTTAATGCTGTAAAAATCTGGGTAGAAAAAAATAAATTCCGCTACAAAATGGATTTACAAAGCCTGATTCAAAACTGGAGTCAGAATGATGAAAACAAATAGAACCGTAATTGTACAATGTCGATTATCCTCAACAAGATTGCCGGGAAAGGCTCTTAAAGACCTTTGTGGAAAAACTGTTCTTTCCCGTGTACTTGAGACAATGCATAAGGTTAAAGCCGATTATTATTTTGTTGCAACAGACGATGCTTCATATGAACAGCTTTTACCTGTTTGCAAGGAATATGATTTTGAATGCTTTGCTGGTCCTCTTGATGATGTGCTTGCCCGTTTCACACAACTGCTTGATACAATCAAAACAAAGACTGTAATTCGAGCTACAGCTGATAATCCTTTTTTATTTTACGAAGCCGCAGAAGAAAGTGCTGTATTGTTTGAAGAAAAAAATCAGAAAGGACATTGTGATTATCTTACATATTCTGGACTTCCTCATGGAAGTGGAGTAGAAGTTTTCAGTGCAGAATCTTTGAAAAAAGCAGCAGAAGAGACTAGTGATCCATATGATCATGAACATGTAGGTCCAGCCCTCTATAATCATAAAGATAAATATGTCTGCGAATTTGTTCCGGCCCCTCGTCGTTTTGATTTTCCGGAACTTCGTACAACAATTGATACTTATTCAGATTATCTTCGTGCAGTTTCAATTATGAAATATATGCAGTTAAAAGGTTATGATTCTCCATTTACAACAGAACAAATTATCGAAGCCTGCCGTTCAAACAATGTAAAATATCCGGTTGTTCTTGTTCCTTCTGTAGTAAAAGGTCATGGAACAGGACATCTCCGCCGCTGCCTTACAGCTGCAAAGGAAGGTGGATTTTTTGTATATATACCTGAAGATAAAACACTTACTGAAACAGATGAAATTATCAAAGAATATATTTCTGAAGGACTTTCAAAAAATCAGATTATAAACACAATTCCAGATGAATCCTATCTGCCGGCAATAATAACAGATACCTTTGAACTGACTGAAAATCAGCTGGCTGAGCTTTCAAAAAACAGAAATCTTATTTCAATAGATGAAGGTTCAAGATATACAGATTATTGTGATTATCTTCTTGATATAATTCCATCATACAAAAACTTTAGACAGGCAAATAAAACTGAACCAGGCTTTATTACAATGCCTGAAAATATCCGTTCCGAAACAAATGGTGAAAAGAAAATAGAAAAAGTTCTTATTTGTCTTGGTGGCGAAGATCCTGCAAATCTGACAATTCCAGCTGCAACTGCAATTGTTAAAAAATTTCCACAGGCTAAAATAACAGCAATAATCTCAAATGACCAAAGTCCATATATAGATTATGCAGGCGGTCAGAATGTTGAATTCATAAAGCCTCTTCCAGGTCTTCGAGAAAAGCTCTATGAATATGATCTTGTCGTTACTCATTACGGTTTGACTGCCTTTGAAGCCGTTTATGCAGGTTGTGGAGTAATTCTTTTACCAACAACAAAGCTTCATAAAAAGCTTGCTGAAAAATATAATTTTGCTTATGTAGGTGATAAATCAATTTCAGATTCTTCATTGCAGACAGCCCTTGATTCAGAAAATCTGTATGCAAAAAATATTTTCACTAGTGGAGCAGGAGGAGAAAAAAAATCTTTGGGGGAATTCCTTCGGGTGCTTTCTGCCGGAAAAAGAATGTGCTGTCCTGTTTGTGGAAGAATGCCTTCTCAACCTGATGAAGTAATTTCGCGTAACGAAACAAGAACTTACAGACGTTGTGCTTCTTGCGGAATGATTTACATGGCTTTCACTACAATTGAAGATAAAAAATATCAGAAGGAATATTTCTTTGAAGATTACAAAAAGCAATATGGAAAAACCTACGAGGAAGATTTTGAAACTATCAAAAGACAGGGTATAAGACGGGCTGGAATAATAAAATCTCTTTGTGAAAAGCCTGAAGCTGGGACAGAAAAAAATCTTTTAGATATTGGATGTGCTTATGGACCTTTCCTTTCTGCTGCTTCAGACTTAAATTTCAATGCATTTGGAACTGATATTGCAGATGATGCTGTAGCTTATGTTCAGAATAAATTAAAGCTTCCAGCTGTATGTTCAGCATTTCCTGAAATTGATACAGCAGAAGAATTTGGAATTGCCCAGTTTGATATTGTTACCATGTGGTATGTAATTGAGCATTTTAAGGATTTGGGAAGTGTATTACGAAAAGTTTCTTCTCTTGTAAAAAAAGGCGGAATGTTTGCATTTTCAACTCCGAGTGGAGAAGGAATTTCTGCAGTCAGCGATAAAGATTATTTTTATCAGATTAGTCCGACAGATCATTATACAATCTGGGAACCAAGTCGTGCTGACTCAATTTTACAGCAGTTTGGTTTTAAGGTTGAAAGAATTGTTTCTACAGGACACCACCCGGAACGTTTTCCTTATATAAAAAAAACAGGAGCAAAGCCGGGTAGTCTCAGGTGGAATCTTATAGAGGCAAAGAGTCACGCAAAAAGACTTGGCGATACTGTAGAAATTTACTGTAAGAAACTATAGAGTAATTCTTCAAGGTGGGACGGTTGAAAAATTACATCCATGTAATTTTTCAACCAGCAGATTTTGCCTTTTGCAAAACTGCCAGACGTTGCCTCCATGCAACATTTTTAAATGGAGTTCATATAATGAATATACTAGTTCTTGGTGCAGGACTTATGCAAAAGCCTGCGATTTTAAGCGCAAAGGAAGAAGGCTTTACTGTACACGTAATAGATGCAGATGATAAAGCTGTAGCAATTCCTTTTGCAGATACTTTCCGTAAAATTGATTTAAAAGATAAAGAAGGCATTTTAGCTTATGCAAAGAAACTCAAGGCTTCACCAGAGGGGCTTTCGGCTGTTTTTACTGCAGGTACAGATTTTTCTGCAAGTGTGAGCTATGTTTGTGAGGCACTGGGCCTGCCGGCTCACAGCCACCAGGCCGCCATCAACGCAAGCGTAAAAACCGTTATGCGCCAGTGCTTTGCTGATGCCGGAGTGCCGTCACCGGCTTTCGTCCGGGTAAGCAGAGAAGACCTCAGTGCTGGTGATTCTCAAATCTTACTAAACTCTATCCTCCAGAAAATGTCTTTTCCTTTTGTTGTAAAGCCTGTAGACAATATGGGAGCCCGTGGCTGCCGTATGGTACGCAGCCAGGAGGAGTTTTTCTCAGCCGTTAAATGCGCAGTCGAGTGCAGCCGTACAGGTTTTGCAATCGTTGAAGAGTATATGGAAGGCCCTGAATTCTCAATTGATGCCCTTGTGCAAAACGGAAGCTTTACCGTTACTGGCTTTGCCGTGCGGCATATAAAATATGAGCCGTATTTTATAGAAGTCGGTCATACAATGCCAGCAGAGCTGGACAAAAAAATGCACGATGAACTTATTTCAGTTTTTGCACTTGGAGCAAAAGCTCTGGGACTTACCTGTGGAGCAGCAAAAGCAGATATCAAATATACATCTAAAGGTCCTATGATTGGTGAAATTGCCGGTCGTTTGTCCGGCGGTTATATGTCTGGCTGGACTTATCCTTATGCATCAGATTTAAATCTTACAAAGCAGGGAATCCTTATCGCTTCAGGAAAGACCCCGGAAGAATTAATAAAACGCCGCCTACCTGTATCATTTACACCAAGTGAATTTTGTAAAAATGCTGCAAAACCATATGAGCTTTTTGAAGTTCCATGCCTGCGTACTTCTGCAGAAAGAGCCTGGATGAGTATTCCAGGAACAGTAAAATATATAGAAAACATTAAGGATTATTCAGACAGAGCTGTTTTTGATGTACTTCCGCGTGCCACAGTAAGCATAGGAAGTGAAGTAGATTTTCCAAGAAACAATGTTGAAAAATGTGGCAATGTAATTGCAGTAAGTCATAGCCGTGAGGCAGCTATTGCTGTTGCAGAAGATGCTGTTTCAGATGTTTTTATTACGCTTGAAGCTGATAATCCTCGAACAGAAGCCTTCCTTGCCGGAAATCAGGCATCTGATGAAGCAGCTTTTCCACCGGATGCTTTTGGGAAACTGTCTGAAGAAGAACTGAAAGAAATTGCTGCTGAAAAATCAGAAATCCCTGCAAACTCAAAAGCTGCAGATTTTATTCCGAAAGTTCTTCAAAATGCCGAATATATTAATAAGAAAGACTGGAACTATAATACAATAAAAACTACTGCACAAAAGTTTGATATTCTTCGTCCAAAGCATCCGGCATTAAATTCGGAACGTTTCTGGAAGGCTGTAATGCGGGGTGGAATTCAGGCAGCAGTTTATGTTTCAGATACTATTGAAAGACTTGGAAAATAATGGGAACCAATATGAAGCTAAAAAGATTTATTTCTGTAATCAGTATAATTTGTATCTGCACTATGCTTTTTGCGGCAAATGACATTGCCCTTTTAGATAAATGTAAAAATTCTGGAATGACCATTTATTGGGATTCACTTTCTGAAACAGGAATGATAGAAAAAAACGGTCATCAGCTTTCTTTCAGAAATGGAGAAGGTATGGTCCTGTTAGACAGCATCAGAATGATGATAACTGATGCTCCAGAACTCCGTGATAATCAGCTTTATGTTTCTAAAAAATTTCTTGATGACAGCGAAGAATTTTTTAATCAGAAATCAGAACTTCCATTTAAAGTAGGCGCAATTCTTATCGATGCCGGTCACGGTGGTAAAGATCCTGGAGCTCTTAAAACTTATAAGGTTGGCGGAAAAAACATCACAATTCAGGAAAAAGATATTACGCTTAAAGTTTCGAAAATGCTGGTTGAACGTCTTAAGGCTGCATATCCTGGAAAACAGATTATTCTGACCCGAAATACAGACAAATTTCTTTCACTTGGAGAACGTACTGATATTGCAAACGGTGTAAAAGTAGGTGAGAACGAAGCTGTTCTGTTTATTTCGATTCATGTAAATTCATCACTTAACAAAACTTCTTCTGGTTACGAAGTCTGGTATCTTTCTCCAGGCTATAGAAGAAATGTTCTTGATAAATCAGCTGTAGACGGTGATCCTAATTTATTCCCGATTTTGAATTCAATGCTGGAAGAAGAATATACAACAGAAAGTATTATGATTGCCAAGTTCATTATGGATGGTTTACAGGGCCAGATTGGTAAAGAATCAACTGCACGTGGAATCAAGGCGGAAGAATGGTTTGTAGTAAGAAATTCAAATATGCCTAGTGTTCTTATTGAGCTTGGTTTTGTATCAAATGAAAAAGAGGCTCTTCTTTTAAATGATGAAAGATACTTGAAAAAAGCTACACTTGGAATATATAATGGAATTGCAGCGTTTATTACTCACTTTGAACGTTCTCAAGGATTTACTACGATAAAATGACAGCTAAAGCTACAATAAATATGTTAAAAAATAAAAGTTTACCAATATTTATAATTTCTCTTGTTATAATAGCAGTCTTTGTTCTCTCATTTTTCTGGTATACAGTTGCAAAAGATTATCATAGAAGAACTTTTATTTTCCCTTCAGCAGATAATGGAAAGTATATAATAGAATATAGAAATCTTACAAAAAAGCCTCATCAGGGAGAAATTCAGTTCTATATTGATGAAATTCTTCTTGGTTCGACAGTGGAACGTACAAAAAGGCTTTTTGCCCCTGAAACAAGGGTTATTTCCTGTTTTGAACGTGATCATGTACTATATTTAAATCTCTCTTCGGATATTCTCCAGATGGGAGATGGTGTAATCGAAATCAGAGAGGGGACAGAGCTCCTCAAAAAAAATATATTAAGAAATTTTTCAAAAATAGATTCTGTTGAGATTTATATTGACGGAAAATCTGCTTTTGAAAAATAAAAAACATTGACAAAACGGTGTACTTATTAGATAATTACTTTAATACAAGGCTACATCGAATTAGTATAAAAAAGGAGCTTCAAATGAAGAAGACTTTTGGTTTAATTGCAGCTGCTATGCTGCTTGTTGGTGGCGTTGCTTTCGCTGATGAAGCTATGCTCATCGATTTTACACTTCTGGATGCTGACTGCTGTGCTGACGACAATGGAAATCAGACTCAGAACAGTCGCACAGTTATGGACTACTCTGTAAGCGCTGGTGCAACTTTCACAGAAGATCAGAAAGATCTTATGAAAACTTCATTGGCACTTCCAGAATGGGAAGTTAAGTTGAACTCATCTGCAAAGACAGTTTCAAGTTTGGCTGACTCAACAGTTGTTGCCGCTCCTGTAAAAGGTGAAGCAGATGTTCCATTTGCTGGCAAGAACGTAATGGGTGTTCGCATCGTATTCCCTACATGGAACTCAAATGCAAATGCTCGCATCGAGCCTCCGTTTGATATTCCTGCTTACGAACCATTGGCAACTGCTGATGAAAACGGTGAGCGTCAGGAACCAACAGATGAAGAAAAAGCTAGTGGAAAAACACTTTTTGAAGATGGATATGGTGTTGTAAAGAACGTTGGAACAGTAAAGGCTATTTCTGTAACAACTATGGGTATGAATTATCCACACGGACTTTACGTTCTTTTGTCAGATAATGACGGTGTTGAAAGACGTTACTTTATGGGTTACCTCGGTTTCGACGGATGGAAAGAACTCCGTTGGAACAACCCACAGTACATCTCTGAAATCCGTAACCGCGAAATCCGCGTTTACCCAATCTATCCTCGTGGACTTCCATTTGTAAAGTTCGAAGGATTCCAGATTACTCGTGATGCAGCTCACATTGGTGGAGACTTCATCGGATACTTCAAAGATGTAAAGGTTATCTACGACAAGGCTATCCTTACTAGCGACCGCGACATTGCTGATGAAGACCTCTGGGGAATCATTGGTAAGAAAGAAAAGGCTCGCCAGAATGCTGAGATGCAGAGATTCGGTAACAAGCAGGTTAACCGCTACCTTGAGAAGGCTAAGCTTGCTACAGAAGATGAATTTACATCAAGCTTGAACGAAGATTCTAGCTCAAATGCTCAGAGCAACGGTGGTCAGGCTGCTGACTAATCTAGCTTATAGCTGAATAACGCCTTGGAAAGTTATTTGTAAATGGTAATTTTCCAGGGCGTATTTTTTTAACTTCAACGGATTTTACTTATGGATACAGCAAACTTAATTTCAAAAAGACAGATTCGTGAAATTTATGAATCATATACAGATTACTTTTACGAAATCATGTCAAAGGTTATAGAAAGACTTCAGCAGAATGTAAAGCTTTCTGCGCAGCCAACTTATAAGAGCCGTGTAAAAAGTTTTAATAGTTATTATAAAAAGGTTCTGCGCTTAAAACCTGAGCAGCTGGAAGAAAATAAATCACTTATTTATCTGACAGATATGATGGGAATCAGAATGATTTGCGCATTCCTTGAAGATATCAATCTTGGTGTAGAACAAATAAAGAAGCTTTTTGAAATAAAGGAAGTAGAAGTAAAAGGAGCCGAAAAGAAGTTTTCTGAATTCGGTTATGAATCTGTTCATGTACTGGTAAAAATCCCGGATGAATTTAAGCCGGAGCTTACTGGAAAATATGAAGGTCTGGAACCTATTTCAGATGAAATTGTCTGCGAAATCCAGATTCGTACAATACTCCAGGACGCCTGGGCAGAAGTAGAACATGAATTAATTTATAAAATCGATTTTAATCCTTTTGATAAGCCTCTGCGACGTAAGCTTGCCTCAATTAATGCGTCTCTGACTCTTGCAGATATTACCTTCCAGGAAATCCGTGATTATCAGAATAAACTTCAGCGTGAACTGGATGAACGTCGCCGTTCTTTCTATTCTCTTGCAGACGGCTTTTTGAATGATAAAACCGAAAAACCTGAAGAAGATATTAATCGTGTAAATCCATTTGTTCAGGGAACTATTGATGATTTAATTCTTAAAGCCATTGAAGCTCATAACGAAGGTCATCTTTCGGAAGCTGTTGATATATATACACGTATTCTTGATGCAGTTGCTGATGGTGACAAAAATGTACTTGCTGTAATACATAAACACAGAGGTATGGCATTCTTTGCTATGAATAATCTTGAAGCTGCTCTTGATGATTTTCAGAAAAGTATTGATGCTGATCCAAAGGCCTTCCGTTCTTACTATTACAAGGGAATTGTCTATTCAATTCTAAAAAAATATAAAGAAGCAATTGAATGTTATTCTAAATCTCTGGAAATCAATGAATTTCAGGCTCATGCAAACTTCCGTCGTTCTATGGCATACTATGAGCTTGGTGAATATGAGCAGGCTATGAATGATTTAGATGTTGCACTAAAACTCGGAATGAATCCGGATGAATGTAAGGCTTTACAGGAAAAGCTTGTAAAAAAATTCGGTATGAATATGTAAAAAAAAATTAAAAAACAAGGGTTTGGCTATTGACGAAAAATATCTAAACTGATATATTATTCAAAGTCAGAAACGACTTATGTCTCCTTCGTCTAGTGGTTAGGACATCGGGTTTTCATCCCGACAACAGCAGTTCAATTCTGCTAGGAGATGCTCAAAGCCTTGTAAGGAAACTTGCAAGGCTTTTTTTTATGGTGGTGGGGTGTGGAAGATTCTGAAGAAAAAATCGAACACAAATTAGTTAATGAAACAGAGGCGGGCGGTTATATTTCGCAGGGTGGTCCGCTTTCAAAGATTTCTGATTCATTTGAAGAACGTCCTGTTCAAGTTGAGCTTCTTGAAAAAATTGTAAAAGCCTTAAATGAAAATAAGATTGCAGTTTTTGAAGCCGGAACAGGCGTTGGAAAATCTTTTTCATATCTTATTCCATCAGCACTTTGGGCACTTTTGAATCATGAAAAGATTATAGTTTCTACAGGAACAATTAATCTCCAGCAGCAGCTTTGTGAAAAGGATCTTCCTGCTGTTGAAAAAATCATCGGAAAAAAAATTAAATATGTTTTGATGAAAGGTCGTCAGAATTATATTTGCATGCGGCGCTTAAATGATGCGGCATCTATTCTTGATCTTTTTGAAGGAGAAACAGAAGAACTTAAGAAAATTGCAGAATGGGCACAAAACTCTGATACAGGAAGTAAAAGTGATCTTACTTTTATGCCTTCTGAAAGTGTATGGACAAAGGTTAATTCTGAAAGTGATGCCTGTATGGGAAAAAAGTGTCCTTTCTTTGGCGAATGTTTTGTTATGAAGATTCGCAAGGAAGCTGCAAGTGCAAATCTTATAATTGTAAATCATCATCTTTTATTTGCAGATATTGAATCTCGTTTAAATGGAGCAGGCTATGAGGATGCGGCAGTTCTTCCACCATATCGTCATATAATTTTTGATGAGGCTCATGGAATTGAAAATGCCGCAACAAGCTTTTTCAGTGAAAGTGTAAACAGATTTAAATTAAACAAGCTTATAAATCAGATGTATCGTCACAGGAAAAACTCTGAATCTGGACATCTTTGTAGTCTTGCAATTCTTTCTTCTAATGAGGAAAAAGCAGGAGATGCTTTTGATGTTACTAATAAAATCAAACTTGCAATGACAAATGTTGAAATTGCTTCAAAAGATCTTTTACAGAATGAATATACAATGCGTCTTTACGATGCCACTGCCCGTAATTTTGGACCTTTACTCGTTGCAATTGGAGAACTTACACGAGCCCTTGGTTCTTTTACAGGGATTGTTCGTGAAATAATGGAAGGAATAGATGAAGATGACAAGGATGCTCCTTGTTATTACGAATCAAAGGTAATTCTTCGTCATCTGGAATCTTATGTAATTTTATTAAAGAACTTTTCTGTATGGGATGAAAAACGTGATGATGTTTTCTGGATTCAAAAAAAACGTTTACCGCCTGATATGGTTCAGAATGCAGGAGATGCAGAATTTGTAATTCTCACTCAAACTCCGCTTGATATTTCACACCTTATGAATGAAGGTGTTTTCGAACCCATGGAAAGTGTAATCTGTACTTCTGCGACTCTTAAAACCGGCAGAGATTTTTCTTACTGGATGCGTAGAACTGGTGTTTCTCTTGCAGGGGAAGAAAGAATAATAAAAGGTGAGTTTCCATCTCCTTTTCCTTATAATAAAAATATGCTTTTTGCGGTTCCAAATGATGCGCCTCTGCCGGATAATATTCAGTTTCAGCAGTATGTAGAGATGGCTTTGCCGCGTCTTATACAGGCGGCGGCCGGGCGAACACTGGTTTTGTTTACTTCTTATGAGTCGCTTAAGAGTGCATACCGCACTACGGTTGCGAGTATGCCGGGCTTTCCCGGCCGCGTAATGAAACAGGGAGATGATGATAACGCGAAGCTGCTTGAAGCTTTTAAAAAGGAAAACGAGAGTGTTCTTTTTGCAACGGATTCTTTCTGGCAGGGGGTTGATATTCCAGGAGAGTCGCTCTCGCAGGTAATTATTGTTAAACTGCCGTTTACAGTACCTAATGACCCTGTTTTTGTGGCGAGGGCGGAGGCAATTGAAAAGCGCGGCGGAAGTTCTTTTATGGAATTGAGCGTTCCTGAGGCTGTAATTAAATTCCGTCAGGGAATTGGCCGGCTCATACGTCGTTCCGACGACAAAGGTGTAGTTGTTGTTCTGGATCGAAGAATATATGAAAAAAAATATGGCTCAATTTTTATTGCAAGTATGCCTGATTGTAAAAAGGCCTATGAACCTGTTTCTGAACTTTCGCGAAGAATAAATTCCTTTATTTTTGGTTAACAATGCGCTATAATATTTTTTAATAAAAATAAGAGTATTCGGGTGGTTATATGTCTAGTTTTCTGACGCTGGTATGTTTATTTTCTATGGTTATTCCGGCTTCAATAGCAAATATCTTTGCTTATCCGGTAAGTAGAAAACTGAGTGTTAGAATTTCAAATTATATTGTAAGAGTTCTTGCTCCACGTTTATTTGCAATCCTTCGTAAATATAGAAAATTTAACTTCTGGGGTTATGATGATAAAAAGAATGAACTCCCTGAAGATTTCATAATTATTTCAAATCATCAGAGCCTTTTGGACATTCCGGTTTTTATGAAATATTTTCCGGACAAAGAAGTTCGCTTTATTGCAAAAGATGCTCTTGGCCGTCATGTTCCTCTTGTTTCAGAAATGCTTAGAGCGCAGGAGCACTGTTTAATTCCTCGAAAAGCAAAACCTATGGAGGCTATGCGTTATATTTCTGATTTCGGAAAAAGAGTAATTGAGAGAAAACAGATTCCGATTCTTTTTCCTGAAGGTTCAAGAACACGTGATGGAAATGTTGGAAAATTCTTTTCTGCAGGTTTTCGTCAGTTAACTGAATCTACTGGACTTCCTGTTGTTGTTTGTGCACTTGATGGTGGCTGGAAGCTTCGTGACCTTCGTAAGCTTATGACGAATCTTAAACATGGATGTTACAGAGTAAAAATTCTTAGAGTATATGAACCACCAAAAACAAAAGAAGAATGTAATAAAATTCTTGAAGAGTCAAAGCTTTTGATGCAGCAGCAGATTGAATACTGGCGACAGCTTCCTGCTAATAAAAAATAGGAATAAAAAAAACCGTGCGCTTCATGATTACGCACGGTTTTTTTTACAACTAAGTAAGTCGGCAAGCACAGCTTGCCTCTGAGCCGTTTTTTCGATAATCCTAAAACGACCCTGACGGCTCGTTTTTTAACGGATTTTCAATTTTAGGCTTACTTAAAATCCTTAGGTCTTCTTTCAACACGTTTGCATTTCTGGCATTCTGCCTGATTTCTAAGTCTGCCATTTTCAATCATTGTTTTCATTATGATTTCGCCACCACAGTCAGGGCAAATGAATTTTTGTGTTGCAACAGTTGTACGAGAGTTTTTACTAGCTCCAGCCATTATGTGCCTCCAATCGAATATTCGTATCAAACATAATAATGAGATACGGCACTAGTGTCAATAATTCAACTCATAAAAATCAAAACTTTAATTGACACAAAATATGCAATTTGATAGTATATCAGATAGTTAACTATTAATTTTGGGGGTCTCCAATTGGCAGGCAAAAAATCATCTGCAGAAAAAAGACACGCACAGAGCGAAGTTCGCAGACTTCATAATAAAGCAATCAAGAGCACTTGCAGAACTTATGCAAAGCAGTTTGTAGAAGCTGTTCAGGCAAAGGATCAGAAACTTGCTGAAGAAAAATACAAGCAGCTTCAGAAAGAGCTTGACAGCGCTCGCAGTAAGGGTGTTCTTAAGAGAAACGCTGTGTCTCGTAAAAAGTCAAGAATGATGAATCTTTATAATGCTACATTTGCAGCAAAATAACATTTTTGATTATTAATCTGGAAAACCAGTTGAAATATTTTCAACTGGTTTTTTTTATGTTATAATAGAATAATGTCTGATAAAAAAATTACTAAAAGTGATCTGGTAGATTTAATTTATAAATCTTCAGATATTGAGAAAAAAGTTATTTTACAGGTTGTTGATGATTTTCTAATCCAGTTGAGAAATTCAATGGAGGAAGGTTCAACAATAGAATTGCGCGGTTTTGGTACTTTTGAAAAAAGGCTTCGGAAAGGTAGGGCTGTGGCTCGTAATCCTAAAACTGGAGAAAAAATCAAAGTTGATCCTCATTATGTAGCAGTTTTCCGTGCTGGTCAGATTCTAAAAAATAAGTTATGGAATCTGAAGATTGATGAAGATGAATAATAAAAAAGTAAAGCCTTCTGATTCTGCAGGAATAGTATTTAAAATTTTTTTACTGTTTTTATCCTCTGTCTTATTCTGGCTTTCAAACCCAAATATATTTTTTGAAGATGGTTTAGGCTGCTTAGCTTTTTTTAATTATCTTCCGATTTTGTTTTTAATAAAAAAATCTCGTTTTATTGAAGCTGTAATTTTTGGGGCTGTTTATGGTGGGCTTTCTTATGGTCTCTATGGTTACTGGCTTAATGCCTTTCATCCTTTGGGATTAATTATTGTCTGTATCGGGTATTTTGTAATTTGTGCTTTGCTTTTTTCTGTACTTAAATGGGCTGATATCATTACATCAAAAAATGGATGGCTGCTTCAGTTTATCATCATCTGCGGATATGAGTATTTGAAAACTCTTGGATTTTTTGGAATGAATTATGGAGTTACAGCTTATACCCAATGGAAGAACTTGTATTTAATTCAGATATGTTCTTTAGGAGGAGTTTTTGCATTAAATTATATTGTAATATTTCCTTCAGTACTTTTGTTCAGTCTGATTTCAAAAAAGAAAGAAAAATACAGACTTTTGAATAATGTTGATAACGGAAAAAAATCCAGTATTTCTGCTTATGTTAAAAAAGAAAAAGCTCTTTCTGATACATATTTAAAACTGACTTTTATTTGTGGTGGCCTATGGCTTGCGATTTTTGCAGCATCATATATTTATGGTCTTTCTGTTATGGGAAAAAATAATTCTGACAGATATGTTACTGTAGCGGCCATTCAGAATAATGAAAGTCCATGGAAAAATGGAATAGAAGAATACTCCAGAAATGTAAATAAATTGATTCAGCTTACAGAGGAAGCACAGTCTCTTTCTTCTGAAATTGATTTTGTTGTATGGCCGGAAACTGCAGTGGCACCTTCTATAATTTATAATTATGATTATGGAACTGATATGAGACGTTTTCTGCTTATTTCACAGCTGCTGAATTTTATTGATGAAAACAATGCCGTTTTTGTAATTGGAAATTCTCATGAAGAAGAATTGAAAAATACAGGCAGAACAAGATATAACAGTGCTCTGGTATTTGAATCAGGTAAAAATGTGCATCCTCCAGAGCCTGGTATTTATTCAAAGATAAAACTTGTGCCCTTTACCGAAAGTTTTCCATGGAAACATACATTTCCGTATTTCTACCAGAAGCTTTTGAATGGTGATATTCATATGTGGGAAAAGGGGGATGTGTATAAGGTTTTTGATTATCGAGGTCTTAAGTTTTCAACACCAATTTGTTTTGAAGATACCTTCAGTACAGTTTGCCGCAGAATGGTTTTAAATGGCTCACGTTGCTTTATAAATCTGAGTAATGATTCCTGGTCTAAAAGTAATGCATGCCAGAAACAGCATCTGGCAATGGCTGTGTTCCGTTCGGTAGAAAATGGAGTTCCTTCGGTACGCAGCACTGCAAGTGGAATAACCTGTGTAATCAATCCTAATGGAAAAGTAATAAAAGCAGCTCCTGAATTCTGTGAGGCTTATATAATTGGAAGGGTACCTGTAATCGATGATGGTCAGCAGACTTTGTATACAAGAATCGGAGATATTGCGGGAATTGTTGCAGCAGGGCTTTCTGCATTAATATTGATAATACAAACAATTGTTGTTATAATAACAAAAATAAGAAAATAGATTTTACAGGTGAATTGATGGCTGAAAAAAACGAAAACGAAAAAAGAAATATCACAGTTTTTGGTGAAGAGACAGAATTTGATGGAGTTCTTGAATTCAGCGATCGTCTTGTAATTACCGGAAAATTCAGCGGAAAAATCAATGCACATTCAGGAGATCTTGAAATTGCAAAAAATGCAGTTTGTAGGGTAGATAAAATAGATGCTAATTCAATCATTATTGCAGGTGGAGATGTAAATGGTGATATGAATGCGGCAGAGCGTGTTGAAATCTGTTCGGGAAGTAAAGTTATAGGAAATATTACCACTGCAAAAATCCGCATTGCAAATAATGTAGAATTCAGCGGTGATGTTAGTATGCTCGATAAAGAACCTGATGTAGATTTGTTCTCGGTCGCATCTGCAGAATACAAACAGGCAATGATTATACATAGTGATGTTATAAAATAAGCCAAAAATCGAAGAATAAGGCTCTGAGGCAAGCTAGGCTTGCCGACTGACTTACAGCCGACTGACTTATGCTTGACAGAAAATAAAAAAAGGATAATAATAATTTATATGGGACTTCTTTTAATATCTTATCTGTCCCAGAAAAATCAACAAAATCTGGTGTTTAATATTTTTTTACAATAATAAATCAAAATATATTCTAATAATTTTATGAGGATTTTTTAATGGCAGCATTAAGAAGACGTCGTAAAGACGAAGAAAATGTTTCAGAGCCTGCAGAAGAAGCACAGGCTACTCTTGATTTTGGATCATCAGAAGAAACAGAAGAGAAAACTGCAGAAACACAGGAGGCGCCGTCGCCTTCAGATCAGGAAGCACCTGCTCAGGAAGAACAGAATAGTGAAGCAGGGGTAGAAGAGGCGGGTGAAGAAAGTTCGGATGCCGGCCGTGTAGTTGTAAAAAGACGTCGTGTAGTCCGCAAGTCAGAAGAAACTGAAAAGACAGAAAAAACAGAAAAAACAGAAGGAAATGCACCTTCAGAAGAACGCCAGAATAATAACAGTAATTACCGTTACCAGAACAATCAGAACAGAAACAGTAACTACAATAATAGAAGAGCACAGGGAATGAGAAAGCCTTATGGCCGCAATTCCTATACACCTCCAAGTGCCGAAGTTGCAGAGATGATGGCCGCAGAAGCTGCTGCAGCTGCAGAAGAAAATGCAAATAAACCACGCCTTTTGATTAATGAGCTTACAAAAGAATCTATGCCGGAGCTTCGTGAACGAGCAACTCAGTTTGGATTTACGGCTGATGATCTTGCTCCAATGAAAAAGCAGGATTTGATTTTTATTATTCTTAAGGCTCATACAGAACACGGTGGAATTATTTTTGCTGAAGGTTCTCTCGAGATTTTGCCTGATGGCTATGGATTCTTACGCAGTCCTCAGAACTCTTACCTTCCAGGTCCTGATGATATTTACATCAGCCCGAGTCAGATTCGTCTTTTTAACCTTAAGACAGGTGATACTGTATACGGACAGACTCGTTCTCCAAAAGAAGGTGAACGCTTTTTTGCTTTGCTCCGCATTGAAAAAATCAACTATGATGAACCACGCGTAGCTCAGACTCGTGTTCCTTTTGAAAACCTTACACCGCTTTATCCAAACGAAAAGCTACGTCTTGAAACTGTTTCAACTGAAGTTTCAACACGTATCGTTGACCTTTTTGCACCAATTGGAAAAGGTCAGCGTCTTTTGATTGTTGCGCCTCCAAAAGCCGGTAAGACAATCCTCATGCAGAAAATTGCAAATGCAATTACAACAAATAATCCTGAAGTTTACCTTATCGTACTTTTGATTGATGAACGTCCTGAGGAAGTTACTGAAATGGAACGCGCAATCAAGGGTGAAGTTATTTCTTCTACTTTTGATGAGCAGGCTACACGCCATGTTCAGGTTGCAGAAATGGTACTTGAAAAGGCAAAGCGACTTGTTGAACACAAGTGTGATGTTGTAATTTTGCTTGACTCAATTACTCGTCTTGCGCGCGCTTATAACCAGACAGTTCAGACTTCCGGTAAAGTTCTTTCGGGTGGTGTTGACTCTAACGCTTTGTTCAAGCCAAAGAGATTCTTTGGTGCTGCACGTAATGTAGAAGAGGGTGGTTCTCTTACAATCATCTCTACTGCTTTGATTGAAACTGGAAGCCGTATGGATGAAGTTATCTTTGAAGAGTTCAAGGGAACTGGTAACTCTGAAATTGACCTGGACCGAAAACTCGCAGAACGCCGCCTCTTCCCGGCAATCAACATCAAGAAATCTGGTACTCGTAAAGAAGAACTTCTCCTTACAGAAAATGAACTCCAGAAAATCTGGATTCTGCGTAAGGTACTCAATCCGATGGAAGATGTGGACATCACCGAGCTTATCCTTGACCGCATGAAGAAGAGCAAGACTAACGAAGCCTTCCTCGCAAGTATGAATGCCGGCACCGCGGGGATAGAATAAAGAATAACACAAGCAATAACGATGATTAAAAACGCAGAAATGCGGAATAAAAAAAGAGCTTGAACAACATCATCCCGTTGGGCAAGCTCTTTTTTTATGGGAGCATTTATGCGTTTTTGAGACCTCGATTATTGACTATATGTATTGTTTTTTTTATAATAATACAATCATTTTTATCTTGTGATATTATTTATGGAATTAGTTGACGGTAGCGGAATGATGGAAGTTCGTAATGAACAAGCCAGGGGCAGCCGGGCGTAATATCGGGCAAGAATATAGGAGTTATACAAATGAAAAAGGGAATTCATCCAGACTACCAGCTTACAAAAATTACCTGCGTTTGCGGTAATGTAATCGAAACACGTTCAACTGTAAAAGACATTCACGTTGAAATTTGTTCAGCTTGCCACCCATTCTATACTGGTAAGCAGAAACTCGTTGATACTGCAGGTCGTATCGACCGCTTCAATAAGAGATACGGTATCAAGGACAATAAATAGTTCTTACTTAAAGAATGAGAAAGGCTTCCGAAAACGGAAGCCTTTTTTATTTGTCACGCGGATTCGAAACGACTAACGTCGTTTCATTTTTTAATTTTTTAAGGGAATTGCGTTAGCAATTCCGAATCCGTGTGATTTATTTGCTTAAAGTGAACTGCCAGGCCTTGTGTGGTTTCTTTCCAGCAAAGTCCACCGGAATTGTTTCTTCTGTTATTTTCTTGCAGGTGAAGTTTGAACCGGCGGCAGTCTTCGGTGGAATCTTGCTTATATCAAACTTGATTCTTTCTGAGTTTGTAGAGAAGTAGAGTTTTCCGCCTGGGGCTAAAATATTCAGACAGTCCTTTACCAGCTGAGGCCAGTCGCGGTTTATATCGAGTACATCGCTTGTTGCCTTGCTGTTTGAAAATGTTGGAGGGTCCAGAATAATCAAATCATAAAGCTCTTCTGCAGCCAGCTTTCCACCTTTTGCTGCAACTGCTTTTTCCTGTAAAAATACCTGACAGTCTGCGCGGGTAAAAACATATTTCTTTTTATCTGTAAAGCCATTAAGTTTCATATTCTCTTTTGCCCAGGCAAGATAGGTATTAGACAAATCAACTGATTCAACAAAAACGGCATTTCCCTGGGCTGCGTAAACAGAAAAGCTTCCGGTGTAGCAGAAAAGATTTAAGATACGCTTTTTGCTTGAAGTATCGCGGACTGTCGCTCTGAGAGGACGGTGGTCAAAGAAAAGTCCTGTATCCAGGTAGCTGGTAAGGTCTACGCGGAAGAGCTGTCCTTGTTCCTGGACCAGGCCTTCAACTGGAGATGCTTGCCCCTTCGCAGCATAGCTGCTCGGAGACTCGCTTAAAATGCTCCACTGGAGCATTTTATCGGCTTGCAGCCGTCGCTCCCTAAGTTCAGCATGACTGTTTTTATTGTACTGGTCATCTTCCTTGTGGCTTTTGTGTCCGCGGAATTTTTTGATGATGTGATTTATATCAATTCCAATTACGCCGGCTGCCGCTTTTGACATCGCTTCAAGCCAGATTGTTTCTTCTTCTTCAGATTTTTCGTAGGGACGTTCGTATAAATAAAGTACTGCCCAGGTGCGTTCTTTAATTTCTTTTTCTACAGCCGGGTCATTTGCAGAAAGACGTTCGTTCTGGGCCGCCATAAAACGTGCTGCTTCGAGAACTGAATCAACTCCATCCGGTAAAAACTCGTATAAATCAAGGGAAACCGGTACTTCGGGAATATCTCTGTCATAAAGTCTGTAGCAGCTGATGCGGTTTTTACGCATCTGTTTTCTGAGTTCTTTATATTTTCTTTTTAATCTGTTTGAAAAAAGTTCTGCCTGATATGAAGTTTTATTATCAATATTATTTGAATTATTCATATGGCAATTTTAACATATATCTGATATAATTAAAACATGACTGCTACTGAAAAATATCTTGCCATGAATAATGAGTTTTGCAAACTGCGTGATGCCATATACGAAAGTAATGTCGTAGAAGCAGACGAAGATCCGCAGATTCAAAAAACAGTTGAGGCTGCGCTTGGTATTTTGTGTCAGTACCTTGATTATTATAAGGACTTGAACAAAGTAAAGTCGAGGGAGAAAAAATGAAAAAATTTTTATCAGTTGTTCTTAGCATTCTTTTTGCTATCTGTCTCTTAGGCACACTTTTACTTTCTGTTGTGCGTAATAACTTCAGTTATTCAAAGCTTGTAAAAATGGCTGGCCAAATGATGAAGCCGGTTTCTGCGGCTCCTGTTGAAGATGGTCTTTTCCATCCGGGCGATATTCGTTATTCACTTGCTGCTTATGAAGAATTGGGCGATTTTAGTGATTTCGATTTAAACAGTATTGATTTGAGCTCAATTGATCTTACAAATATGGATGTGAATGAAATTGTTCAGTCTTATCTTGATATGGCTGGAGTTGAAGTTGAACCGGAGTTTATTGCAGAAGTACTTGCATCTCCTGAAGTTTCAAAATTTGTTGATCAGTATGTTGGTGAAATTGTTGATTATGTAACCGGAAGTTCTGAAGAACTTAGTATTAATACAGATGATGTCCTGGAAGTTATGAATAAATCTTTGGATATGTATGAAGAGCATACAGGCGAAGTTGTTGACAGAACTGGAATGAAGGAAGCTGTAGAGAGCAACGTTGTTGAAGCTAAAGCAAGTATTCAGGAAAGTCTTGATTCTGTAAAAGAAGAAAATGCCGAAAGTCTTGAAGCACTTAAGCAGTTTGATTTCTTCCTTTCAATAAAGTTCTTCCTTATCTGTGCTGGTATATGTCTTCTTCTTGCTTTGCTTATTCTTTTGATTAACCGTAATATTTTTGCATGGCTGCAGTATGTGTTTATGCCATGTTTTATTGATGGCTTACTTATCTTTATTGCAGGCTGTCTTGCAGGCGGTATTCTTCCTGAAATTATTGAGACTGCACTTGATGTTTATGCGCTTCCAAAGGGAATTTACGAAGGAATCTGGAGTCTTGTTTCTGCAATTCTTGGTCAGTTGAAGATTTACGGTCTTGTAGCTGCTGTACTTGGAATCGGGCTTTTTGTTCTTGGTACAACTTTGGGTAAAAATACAAAGACCAATACTGTTTCTGAATAAAAGACAGACAGCGCTTTTTCTTGCAATGGCAGGATTTATTTGTCATTGCAAGCGTATACACAACTTTCAAAAAACATTATAATAGTAGTCTCATAATCTGCATTTATCCCACGGCCTGTGTGTACGTGCGGTAAAAATATATTTTTTGCGTTAGCGCTGGGAGCCCCGAAGTACTGCGAAGCAGTATGAGCGGTAGCGAAGGGCGGACATAGCGACGGCAACTTGTTGCCGGAACGCCCAGCGGAAAAGGAATCTTATGGATTTTACAGAATTTGGTCTTGATGAAAGACTTTTGAAGGGAATTGAAGCCGCCGGTTATGTGACTTGTACACCGGTTCAGGAGCAGGTGATTAAGGCTTCTAAGGCTAACGAGGGCGCTAAGGGCCCTGATTTGTATGTTCAGTCTCAGACAGGAACTGGAAAAACCTGCGCGTATCTTGTTGCTGTTATTGGTGAAATGCTCAAAGAGCAGAATGCAGGTAAAAAGTGTTTGATTCTTGCTCCGACACGTGAGCTTGCAGTTCAGATTGAAGAGGAAGCAAAGGTACTTGTTGGTGCAAGCGGACTTAAAGCTTTCTCTGTTTATGGTGGTGTTGGTTACGAAAAGCAGATTGCAGCTCTCAAGAAAGGAGTGGACATTGTTATTGGAACTCCTGGCCGTGTAATCGATTTGAACGAAGGCGGAAACCTTGACCTGAGCAATGCTCACTTCTGTGTAATTGATGAAGCTGACCGCATGTTTGATATGGGATTCTATGATGATCTTCGTAAGATTTTGAAAAAGCTTCCTGAAGCAGAAACAAGACAGACGATGCTTTTCTCAGCAACACTCAATACTTATGTAAAGAATCTTGCCTGGGAATATACACGCGACCCGATTGAAATTACAATTGAAGCAGAAAATATTACTGTAAGCGAAATTCAGCAGGAGCTTTTGCACGTTTCTTCTGATGAAAAAATGAAGCTTCTTGTTGGTATTTTGAAGCACGAAAATCCAGAATCAGCAATTATCTTTTGTAATACAAAAAGAAGCTGCGAAGTTATTGCAAAACGTCTTGTTATCAACGAGATTGGTGCTGAGTTTATGATTGGCGACCTGCCTCAGAGTAAGCGTCTTGCAATTTTGAAGAAGTTCAAGGCTGGTGAAATCAAGATTCTCGTTGCAACTGATGTTGCTGCACGCGGTATTGATGTTGATGACCTTGCAATGGTAATAAACTATGACCTTCCGGTAGAAGCTGAAAACTATGTTCACCGAATTGGCCGTACAGCCCGTGCAGGAAAATCTGGTAAGGCATATACCTTCTGTTCAGAACAGGATGTTTATAACCTTCCAGCAATTGAACGCTATATTGAAATGCAGATTCCTGCCACTGTTGCTTACCCTGATCAGATGGAAGAAGATAAGTCTGCCGGTATGTACATTAAGACAGAAAACTGGCGTGGAGATGATGATTATGATAACCGCGGCGGCTACCGAAAGGGTAAGGACGGAGATATTCATAACCGTTCAAGAGGCCCTAGAGATGGTAAGAAGAAATCTTATGGCGATAAAAAGAACAATAGTTATAGAAAAGATTCTTACAAGAAGGGCGGAAAAGATGGTTTCGACAAGTCTGGCCACCGTGGCGGCGGAAAGAAGCCTTATATTGACCCGGCTAAGCTTGCAGGTCTTTCTTACGAAGAGCGCATGAAGATGTACAAGGAAGCTTTCGCTTCAGGCAGCGTTTCTAAGGGGGCAAAAGACATCTACAAGAAGGGCGGTTATAAAAAAGACGGCTATAAGAAGGGCTCTTACAAGAAGGGAGATTACAAGAAGAATGGAAAAGGTGGTTTCGACAAGCTCAACCACCGTGATGATAACCAGACACAGAAGGCTCCAGAAAAGAAGAGCTTCTGGCAGAAGGTAAAGTCTTTCTTCGGCAGGTAAGAAGGGGCGTTACGGGGGCTGGCCCCCGTTAGAAAGGGTAGCCCGCAATGAAATGCGGGCGCAGGGGAAGGCTTTCCCCTCCTAAAATAATTTTAAGGATTTTTGAATGATTACAGTTAGCGATGTTAGTTTGTCTTTCAGCGAAAAACCGCTTTTTAAGGACGTTAATCTTAAATTTAATAAGGGAAACTGTTATGGAATTACTGGTGCTAATGGTGCAGGTAAGTCTACTTTTTTGAAACTGCTTTCTGGTGAGCTCGAAAAAGATTCAGGTCAGATTTTTATGACTCCTGGAGAGCGTATGGCGGTTTTGAAGCAGGATCACTTTGCTTTTGATGAATATTCTGTAAAAGAAACTGTTATGATGGGATACCCGAAGCTTTATGAGGTTTCGAAAGCCCGCGACGAGATTTATGCTAAGGCGGATTTTACTGAAGAGGACGGAATTAAGTCTGCTGAGCTTGAGGCTGAGTTTGGAGAACTTGGCGGCTACGAAGCAGAAAATGATATTGAACAGATGCTCTCAGGTCTTGGTCTTGAAGAAGATTTCCACGACAAGATGATGAGTGAGCTTGATGAAGGTCAGAAGGTTCGTGTTTTGCTGGCTCAGGCAATTTATGGTAACCCTGATGCTCTGCTTCTTGATGAGCCTACAAACGGTCTGGATATTGAATCTATTACCTGGCTTGAAAACTTTTTGCTGGACTTTGAAAACACAGTAATTGTAGTTTCGCATGACCGACACTTTTTGAATACTGTTTGTACTTATATCTGTGATATTGACTTTGGAAAGATTACTCAGTTCTCTGGTAACTATGACTTCTGGTATCAGATGACTCAGATTATGCAGCGCCAGGCTCACGAGCAGCAGAAGAAGACAGAAGATAAAATGAAGGACTTGAAAGAGTTTATTCTCCGATTCTCTTCTAACGCATCTAAGGCTAAGCAGGCTACCAGCCGAAAAAAGATTTACGACAAATTGGCCGACAGCCTCGAAGAAATTCCGGTTTCTACACGTAAGTTCCCTTATGTAAACTTTAAGGCTGATCGTGAAATTGGAAACAATGTTCTTGAGATTAAGAAGTTGAATTATACTGATGCTGATGGTAATCAGCTTCTTAAGGATTTTTCTCTGGTTGTGAACCGTACTGATAAGATTGCCTTTGTTGGTATTGAGCACAACTCTGTTACTGCTTTGTTTGATATTGTAAACGGTGTTAAGCAGCCTGACAGTGGTGAGTTCTTCTGGGGACAGACAACTTCGCAGACTTATCTGCCTCGTGATAACAGCGAAAGCTTTGCAAATGACTTGAACATCACAGAATGGCTTAAGCAGTATTCTAAGGAGCAGGATGATTCTTATGTCCGCGGATTCCTTGGCCGTATGCTCTTTACAGGAGATGAATCTTTGAAGAAGGTAAAGGTTCTTTCTGGAGGAGAGAAGGTTCGCTGTATGCTTTCTAAGTTGATGTTAAGTGGGGCTAACTGTATTACTATGGATGACCCTACAAACCATCTTGACCTTGAAGCAATTCAGTCGCTCAACGAAGGTTTGATTGCCTTCCCTGGAGTAATTCTTTTCAGTTCTCATGATCATGAGTTCATTCAGTCTATTGCAAACCGTATTGTTGAAATTACACCTAACGGAATTATTGACCGCATGATGAGCTTTGATGATTATATTTCTGATCCGCAGGTTAGTGAGATGAGAAAGAAGCTTTATGAGGGAACTGGTAAGAAGATTAAGTATAGAGTGTAAATTACAGGTGGTTTCGATACGCCCTTCGGGCACTCAACCACCGGTGGTTGAGTAGGCGAAGCCGTATCGAAACCACACTGTTACATCTTTGATTTCAGCGTACTTAAAAAATCTGAGAACATGGCGCCTGTTTCTTCTTCGGTGAGCTGCTTTTGCTGATGGTATTCTACGAGGTTTTCCGGGATTTCATCGAGAAAGCGGCTTGGGGTAACTTCTGTATAATCAAAGGGACTTCCTGAATAGGTGTCATCATTTTTGAACTGGCGTCTTTTTCTTTTCTGACAGGAAGTCATTATCAGTTTTTCCCGGGCTCTTGTAATTGCAACGTAAAATAATCTTCTTTCTTCTTCTACATCGCCATTGTTTTCTTCAACTGAACGGGCATGGGGGATTAAACCTTCTTCAACGCCAGCTATAAAAACAACCGGGAATTCCAGGCCTTTTGAGGCATGAATTGTCATGAGGTTTACTTTACCTTTATTGCTTTCATCATCACCATTGTCATGACTGGCAAGGGTAATTCTGTTTAAGTAATTATAAAGATTCGGGTTAGTATTGTCCGGATCGTTTTCCCAGGTATCAATAAATTGAGTAAACTCTTCAATATTTTTTAATTTATAGCTGACTGCCTTTTCACTTTTTGGATATTCAGAAACAAGGTAACTTTTGTAATCAATGTCATCAACAAACTGACGAACTTTATTTGCAAGACCACGTCCGCTTAAAAGCTTCTGACGGTTTTCTTCAATAATATTTACGAAGTTCTGCAGGTCTTCTTTTAGAATATCGCTCGCTTTTGAAGCTTCGGCATGAATCAGATAATCTATTGCGTTCCAGAGAGTACAACCGTTTAATTCGGCGGCTTCATTCATCAGCTGAATTGCTGCACGGCCGATTCCACGTCGAGGTGTATTTATAATTCGCAAGAGGTTAATATCATCATCATGGTTTGAAATAACACGTAGATAAGAAATTACATCCTTAATTTCTTTGCGTTCAAAAAAGGAGGTACCGCCGCTCATTGTATAAGGTATATTATTTTGTAAAAAAGCTTCCTCTATATAACGGCTTTGAGTATTTGCGCGCATGAGTACGCCAAAATCATCATACTTACGCTTTTCTTCAACTGCAATTCCAAGAATTGATTCAGCGATAAAATCTGCTTCATCAGTTTCGTTTTGCGGCATGAAGATTTCTATTGGTTTTCCGGCACCTTTTCCGCTCCAGAGTTTTTTATCTTTGCGGTTTGTGTTATGACTGATTACACCGTTAGCCGCCTCGAGAATTGTACCTGTTGAGCGGTAATTCTGTTCAAGGCGGATTTCTGTTACATCGAAATCTTTTTCAAAATTGATGATGTTCTGATAGTCTGCTCCACGCCAGGAATAAATAGACTGGTCGTCGTCTCCTACAACGGCTACGTTTTTGTCGGCAAGCAGGTGCATCATTTCATACTGCTGATGGCTTGTGTCTTGGAATTCGTCTACCATGAGGTATTTATAGCGTTCACGGTAACGCTCAAGAACCTCGGGGAACTCGCGGAAAAGTTTGATTGGAAGAACTATGAGATCATCAAAGTCTACGGCGTTGTATAATTTGAGTCCTTCCTGATACATTTCGTAAAGCGGACGATACATGTCGTTTGCAGTTTCCCAGTTCTTGCGTCCGGTTTTTATGTTTGAAATCAGGTTTCCGATTGTGTAGATGTCCATGGCTTCTGGCGAGAATTTTAGTTCGCGGCCACATTCTTTGATAAGTGCAACGCGGTCTGTTTCGTCATAAATAGAAAAGTTTTCACGCCAGCCCAGCTTGTCGATATCCTGACGCAGGATGCGGACTCCAAAAGCATGAAAAGTTGAAACTGTAAGATTCTGTAGCTTTTTCTGAGTCAGATCCTTGATGCGGTCTGCCATTTCTTTTGCGGCTTTGTTTGTAAAAGTAAGGGCAAGAATCTGGCTTTGTGGAATTCCTTTGTCCAGCATGTGTGCAATTCTGGAGGTAATTACACTGGTCTTTCCGCTGCCGGCTCCGGCAATTATGAGGATTGCACCTTCTGTTGTAGTTACGGCACGATACTGCTGGGGATTAAGTTTATTTTTAAGGGATTCCAAGTCAAGCATAGGGTTATATATTACGCAGAGGGCGGACGAGGGTCAAGGGAGATTATAAAAAAATTATGCTGTAAAAAATATTATCTGAATAATATATGCTGTAATCAGGCCAAAAGCCATAAAAGGGATAAAAGGAAAAGCTTTATGGCCGATTTTTTTGTTCATGATTAACAGGGTGAGAATAACTTCTGCAGCAAAGCAGACTGCAATCATCTGTGGAATTAGAAAAAGCCCCTGAAAAAAACCGAACCAGACATCTGCCGGGCCAAGTTTATTTTTTGTGATTTTTCTTACGGCAAAATAAAAGCTTCCGGTAATCATTGATGATAAAATAAAATTCCACATTCCGGTGCGGTTAAAAATCAAATGACAGGTCAGGGCAAAGAAAACAGAAATCCATTGAAGGTATATGTTTGCAGAGAGAGTTTTGATATCTTCTATTGTAAGTATTAATGAGAAAAAGAAAATAACACAAAAAGAGCATATATTGTAAAGTGAAAAAATCATAATTAAAGTATAAATTATCCAGAATGTCTGGTCAATTTTATTTATGATGATATAAAGAATAAAAATAAAACTATTGCAGAATATCTTTTAAAACGATAATATGAAATATATACGACAAAGAAGCCGTAGATAATATTTCGCAAAACCGCGAGATACTGTCTACGGCTTTTTTCGTTTTAAATTGAATTTGGAGGAAAGGAAGAAGCGCTGAGAAATTGGGAAGAAGAGAAAGATTCTAAAAAGTTGCTCCAGGTATTCGCAACTTTTTTTAACGAATCTTCGATTTACCACGGTGCCGATTGTAGGTAAAAACCTAAATTGGATTTTTCCGTGGGAAAATCCAATTTTTAACGGTTTTTTCTATTGTAGGCATGTGTGGTTTTGTAGGTTGTTTTGATTTGGACAGTGGCAGTGCGCCTATTGCGGAGGGCTTGAAGGAAGAGCTTCGAGCTCAGGTTCTGGAGATGTCGAAAAAGATTAGGCATCGGGGCCCGGACTGGAGTGGTGTTTATACCGGAGAAAATGCGATTTTGAGTCACGAGAGACTTTCAATTGTAGACCCTCTTTCTGGAAAGCAACCGCTGGTTAGTGATGACGAAAAAATTATTCTTGCTGCAAATGGTGAAATATATAACCATAAAGAAATTCGTGCCCTTTTCGAAGGAGATTACAAGTTTCGCACCGGAAGTGACTGCGAGGTAATCATTCCTCTTTATAAAAAATACCGCGAGTCTGGCGACTTTACAAAAATGATAGAAGAGCTTTCGGGCATATTTGCCTTTGCTCTTTATGACAGCGAGCACGATAGCTATCTTATTGCCCGTGACGAAATAGGCGTTATTCCGCTTTATCAGGGCTGGGATAAGGCAGGTCGATACTATGTTGCCAGCGAGCTCAAAGCCCTCGAAGGTGACTGCCAGACAATCGAGGAGTTCCCGAATGGTCATTACCTTTATTCAGGAAAGGTATCACACGGATTCAAAACGTCTAACGACGTTTCCAACAATAAAAATGATTTTGCGTTAGCAAAATCCAATCCGTGTGACAATTCTCCACGCCCAGTTAAATGGTATACAAGAGATTGGGAGACTTATGATAATGTTAAAAATTCCCCACGCGCAACAGACGACAAGGGTGAAGTTATCAATCCGAGCGTAATAGAAAAAGTACGCAACGGGCTTGAAAATGCTGTAAAAGCCCAGCTTATGTCCGACGTTCCTTATGGCGTACTTTTGAGCGGTGGTCTGGATTCTTCAATTATTGCAGCCATCACACAAAAGTTCAGCAAAAAAAGAATTGAGACTGACAGTAAGGAAGCAGCCTGGTGGCCTCAGCTTCACTCATTCGCAGTTGGACTCGAAGGATCGCCGGATCTTATTGCAGCTCAGAAGGCTGCTGATTATATTGGTACTGTTCATCATGAGGTTCACTTTACAATTCAGGAGGCTCTGGACGCTCTTCCTGATGTAATCTATCACATCGAAACATACGACATTACAACAGTTCGCGCATCAACTCCAATGTACCTGCTTGCCCGGGTAATAAAATCTATGGGAATTAAGATGGTTTTGAGCGGAGAGGGAAGTGATGAACTTTTTGGCGGTTATCTATACTTTCATAAGGCACCGAATGCTCAGGAATTCCACGAGGAGCTGGTTCGTAAAATGAGCAAGCTTCATCTTTACGATTGTCTTAGAGCAAATAAGTCTCTTATGGCCTGGGGTGTAGAAGGTCGTGTTCCTTTCCTTGATAAAGAATTTATAGATATTGCTATGGGGCTTAACCCGAGTGATAAGATGTGTATTCCTCTGTGTCATGCTGAACTTGTTTCAGCATATGCAAGTAAGACCCCGAAACAAGTTCGGGGTGACAGTGCTGTTCGGGGTGACGGCACTGCTCAGGGCACCGAAGCTTCAAGACAGAGAATGGAAAAGTGGATTCTTCGCAAGGCTTTTGAAGATCTGCTTCCGGAAAGTATTGCCTGGCGTCAGAAGGAACAGTTCTCAGACGGTGTAGGCTACAACTGGATTGATACTCTTAAAAAGATGACAGAAGAGAAGGTTAGCGACGCAGAGTTTGCCCGCCGAGAAAACCGCTTCCCGGTAAATCCTCCAAAAACAAAAGAGGAATACTATTACCGTGAAATATACAGCCGCCTATTCCCGAGCGACTCTGCTGCCCGCTGTGTACCACACGAAGCCGGAGTTGCCTGTTCAACTGCAAAAGCACTTGAGTGGGATGCTGCCTGGAAAAATATGGATGAACCATCAGGTCGCGCAATTGGTGGAGTCCACAACGACGCGTATATAACTAAGTGATTTCAGGCGAGTTTGCAAAGCAAACTCGGTAAGGAGCTGACCAATAAGTTTGCATCCTAGTGTCATTCCGAACTTGTTTCGGAATCTATAGAACTAGATGTGGTGTAGATGCTGAAACAAGTTCAGCATGACAATACTTTTTGGACAGCCCCGTCGTTCACGACAAAGCTTACTAATTATCAAAAATAAAATAGTAGCTCCATTTAGAGCTACTTGACTATTTTTGCAAAAATTCATTATTATTAAAAAACTAAAAACGGCAAAGAGGTCGTAGATAAAGTTTCGTTCAAGGCGAAATTTTGTCTACGACCTCTTTTTTTTCGAGGTTGAAAATGAAGACATTATACGAATCAAGCTTTGAACACGACAACTGTGGTATTGGTGCAGTTGTAAATATTGATGGAAGTAAATCGCATAAAATTGTTGATAATGCTTTAAGCATAGTTGAAAAACTGGAACACCGTGCAGGAAAAGATGCCAGTGGTGAAACTGGTGATGGTGTTGGAATTCTTGTTCAGATAAGTCATGATTTTTTTAAGAAGGGTGCAGCAGATTTAGTCGGCAAGCTTGGAGAGCGTGAGTATGGTATCGGGCAGTTCTTCTTCCCTGGAGATGTGGTTTCGACAGGCTCAACCACCTGTGATTCTGAAAAAGCCCGTTTTGAAGAATGCTGTGCTGCCGAAGGGCTTAAGTTTTTGGGCTGGCGTAAGGTTCCTGTGAATGCAGACGTTCTTGGTAAAAAGGCCCGCGACTGTATGCCTCAAATCTGGCAGGGCTTTGTGGAAAAGCCTGCTGACTGTGAGCCGGGGCTTGATTTTGACCGCAAGCTTTATATTGTGAGACGGCTTTTTGAAAACGGGGCGTTGCGGGGTGCCCCCGCAGAGGGGGTAGCGGAAAACGCCGCAGGCGCTTGCAGCGAGGGGGAGACTTCCCCCTCATTACCTAAAACCTATGTCTGTTCCCTCAGTTCACGCACAATCGTTTACAAGGGAATGTTCCTGGTTCACGAGCTTCGTACTTTCTACGATGACCTGCAGTCACCGGATTATCAGTCGGCTTTAGCAATTGTGCATTCGCGCTTTTCTACAAACACACAGCCAAGCTGGCAGCGCGCTCACCCGAACCGTTTTATTGCACATAACGGCGAAATCAATACAATCCGCGGAAATGTAGACCGTATGCTGGCTCGCGAAGAAACTGTTAGTTCAAGCAAACTTGATAAAACTCAGATGCAGAAAATCTTGCCAGCTGTAGATACTAGCGGTTCAGACTCTGCAATGCTTGATAATACTCTTGAGTTTCTTTTGATGAATGGCATTCCGTTACCTCTTGCTGTTATGACTTGCATTCCTGAACCATGGAAACATGATGACAATATGGCTCAAAAGAAAAAGGATTTTTACCACTATTGGGCAACTATGATGGAAAGCTGGGACGGACCTGCGGCAATTCTTTTCAGTGATGGTGATTTGCTTGGTGCAACCCTTGATCGTAACGGACTCCGCCCAAGCCGCTACTACATCACAAAGGACGGTATGCTGATTTTGAGTTCTGAAGTTGGTGTGCTTGATATTCCTGAAGAAAACATCAAAATAAAATCACGACTTCAACCGGGTCGCATACTTCTTGTTGATACTCTTCAGAAAAAGATTATCAGTGATGAAGAATGCAAAAATCAGTACGCTTCGCTTTATCCTTACGGAGAGTGGCTGGATATGAATCTTGTTCATCTTGCCGATCTTAAAATTCCTAACAAGAAAATTCCGGTTCATACATTGGACGAGCGCAATATACTTTACCGCGCTTTTGGCTGGAACTACGAAGATGTAAACGAGATGGTTCTTCCGATGGCTCGCAACGGGGTAGAGCCTACAGCCAGCATGGGCGTGGATACTCCGCTTGCCGTTATGAGTGAAAAGCATCCGAGTCTCTTCTCATATTTCAAGCAGCTTTTTGCCCAGGTTACAAATCCGCCAATTGACAGTCTGCGTGAGAAGATTGTTACTGACACAACAGTTTACGTTGGTAAGGATGGAAACCTTTTGCAGCCACAAGCCCGTAACTGCAGAGTACTTGAAATCAACAATCCGATTCTCACCGGCACTGACCTTATAAAAATCGCCGCCCTCAATCAGCCGGGGCTTAAAGCTAAGACGATTTCGATTTTGTTTGATGTGGTTTCGATACGTCCTTCGGACTACTCAACCACCGCTGCATCTCCGGTGGTTGAGTGCTCGCGAAGCGAGTGTATCGAAACCACCAGACTCGAGACTGCCCTCGACAAACTCTTTGCTCAAATAGACTCTGCCTATGCAGAAGGCTACAACATCATCATACTCAGTGACCGTGGTGTAGATGAAAATCATGCTGCTATTCCTGCTATTCTTGCAACTTCAGCTGTTGAGCAGTACCTGATCCGTACAAAGAAGCGCACATCCGTTTCAATCATTCTGGAGACTGCCGAGGTTCGCGACGTTCATCAGGCTGCAATGTGCCTTGGCTACGGTGCCCGTGCAATCAATCCTTACCTTGCTCACGAAGCAATTGCCGAACTTATTGACCAGAAGATTCTGGACAAGGATTATCACACCGCAATCGACGACTACAACAAGGCTGTTATTAACGGCATTGTAAAGATTGCCGCAAAGATGGGAATTTCGACAATTCAGTCTTACCAGTCTGCTCAGATTTTCGAAGCAGTTGGAATTGCAGCAGATGTAGTTGAAAAATATTTTACAAATACAGTAAGCCGTGTTGGCGGTGTTGGCCTTAAGGAAATTGAAGAGGATGTACGCTATCATCACGATCAGGGCTTTGACCCGGCCGGCCTCACTGTAAACCAGCACCTCGATTCTTTTGGTAAGCACAAGTTCCGACGCGGTCCTCAGGCAGAAAGTCACCTTTATAATCCTGAAACTATTGTGGCCCTGCAGCAGGCTACCCGTAACGGTGATTACGCTCGTTTCAAAGAATATACAGCCCTGGTTGACGATAACAGTCACCCTCACACTCTGCGCGCTATGCTGGATTTCAACTTTCCTGCAGACGGCGGAATCAGTATTGATGAAGTTGAGCCTGTAGAGTCAATTGTTCAGCGTTTTAAGACTGGTGCCATGTCTTACGGTTCAATTTCTGAAGAGGCCCATAAGTGCATGGCTGCCGCAATGAATCACCTGCACGGAAAATCAAACTCGGGTGAAGGCGGCGAAAAACCGGAGCGCTTGGGAACTGAATACAACTCTGCAATCAAGCAGGTTGCCAGTGGACGTTTTGGTGTTACAGAAGAGTACCTGCTCAGTGCTAAGGAAATTCAGATAAAAATGGCTCAGGGAGCAAAGCCTGGCGAAGGCGGACATTTACCTGGCAAAAAGGTTTACCCATGGATTGCAAAGACTCGTTACGCAACCCCTGGTGTAGCCCTCATTTCGCCACCACCACATCATGATATATATTCTATAGAAGATCTGGCCCAGCTGATTTACGATTTGAAAAATGCAAACCGTGCTGCCAGAATCTCGGTAAAGCTTGTAAGTGAAGCTGGAGTTGGTACAATTGCGGCCGGTGTTGCAAAGGCCGGTGCTCAGGTAATTTTGATTTCCGGCCACGACGGTGGTACCGGTGCAGCACCAATTTCATCTATTCACCACGCGGGACTTCCTTGGGAGCTTGGTCTTGCCGAGACTCACCAGACTTTGATTCAGAACGGACTTCGTGGTCGCGTAGTCATTGAGACAGACGGTAAACTAATGAGCGGTAGGGACGTTACAATTGCTGCCCTTCTTGGTGCAGAAGAGTTTGGTTTTGCAACAGCTCCTCTTATAGCAATGGGCTGTTCTATGATGCGTGTCTGCCAGCTGGATACCTGTCCATTTGGTGTTGCAACGCAGAACGAAAAACTGCGTGCAAAGTTCCCAGGAAAACCTGAATATGTAGAAAACTTTATGAAGTTCATTGCTCAGGAAATGCGGGAGCTTATGGCAAAGCTTGGCGTACATTCTGTTGAAGAACTCTGTGGCCGCACCGACCTTCTTAAACTAAAAGACAAGCAGGGATTTAAGAGAGCAGGGCTAGTTGATATGAGCCGCGTTCTTGCTAACGCAGAAGCTGTTAGCGGTAAGCAGTTAGCTGTTAGCGACTGGAAGAAAGACAGATCGACCTTTGATTTTAAGTTACAGAATACAATAGATTGTAAAACTTTGCTTCTAGCTTTTGAAAAAGTATCAGGAGGGGAAGGCCTTCCCCTCGCTCGCACTACGTTGCTCGCTACCCCTTCTGCGGGGACACCCCGCAACGCCCCGGAGAATTTCGCAATCTCTATTCAATCCACCGACCGAACGGTAGGAACAATTCTGGGAAGCGAGATTCAGAAGCGTTATGGCAACACTTTGTCCGACGACACCTTTGTTGTTAATTTCGAAGGCGGTGCCGGTCAGAGCTTTGGAGCCTTCATTCCAAAGGGACTTACTCTCCGTCTTACAGGAGATGCTAACGACGCCTTCGGAAAAGGTCTTAGCGGCGGAAAACTTGTAATCAAAAAACCTGCCAGTTTTGAAGGTGACGCTGCCTCAAATATCATCGTTGGAAACGTAGCCCTCTTTGGTGCGACTTCTGGAACTGCTTTTATCAACGGTGTAGCAGGCGAGCGTTTCTGTGTACGTAACTCAGGTGCAACTGTTGTAGCAGAAGGCTGTGGCGATCACGGACTTGAATACATGACAGGCGGAACAGCTGTAATCCTCGGTAGTACTGGTAAAAACCTATGTGCCGGAATGAGCGGCGGCGTAGCTTATGTTCTCGACGAAAATCACGACCTTTATAAACGCATGAATCATGAGCTTGTAAAAATGTATGCCCTTGATGATGAAACAACAACGTTGCCGGTGGTTTCGACAGGCTCAACCACCTCGCCTGATGAAGAAAGACTTCATGAACTTATTCAGCAGCATGCCGCAGAAACTGGCAGCGAACGAGCAAAGGCAATTCTTGCCGACTGGGAGCATTACAAAAACTGCTTCAAGAAAATTATCCCGAACGATTATTTGAAAGTTATGACAGAGATAGCATCAGAAGAAAAAACAGGCAAGCCACATGACGAGGCAGTACTCAACGCCTTCAGGAAATGTAGTGCATAGGAGATAAGAGAATGGCAAAACCAACAGGATTCATGGATTATAAAAGAGTTGAAAATGGAAACGTTCCGCCGCTGGAGCGAATATGTAACTTTAAGGAGTTTCATCCGCAATTGGACGAAAAGGCCCGCCGAGAGCAGGCAGCCCGTTGTATGAACTGTGGGGTTCCTATGTGTCAGAGTGCAATTAAGCTTGGCGGTATGGTAACGGGCTGTCCGCTTCACAATTACATTCCGGAATGGAACGATGCGCTTTTTAATGGACAGTTTGATATGGCTGCCTGGCGTTTGCTCAAAACTTCGAGTTTTCCGGAGTTCACCGGCCGTGTTTGTCCTGCTCTTTGCGAAAAAGCCTGCAACTGTGGCAGCCCTGTGGTTTCGACCCCTTCGACAGGCTCAGGGACCGCAACCACCGACTCGGGAGCTGTAACCGTTCACGACAATGAGCTATACATAATTGAGAAAGCTTTTGAATCGGGCTATATGAAACCACAAATTCCTGCAATGCGTAGTGATAAAAAAGTTGCAGTAATTGGTGCGGGACCAGCCGGTCTTGCAGCAGCAGACTGGCTTAATAGACGTGGTCACAATGTTACGGTTTTTGAACGTGAAGATAAAGCCGGTGGACTTTTGATGTATGGTATTCCTAATATGAAATTGGACAAAAAAATTGTTTACCGACGTATTGAGTTGATGAAAGCAGAAGGTGTTCAGTTTATTTTTAATGCCGATGTTGGACGCTCTTATTCAGCAAATCAGATTATGCAGGATTTTGATGCAATTGCCTTATGTTGTGGTGCAAAAAAAGCTCGTGCTCTAAATGCAGAAGGAATGAATTTGTTGAAGACAGGCAGTTCTGGTGCAGAAGGCGGAGTGATGTTCGCAGTAGATTTCCTAAAAGCCGTAACAAAAAGCGTAATCGCGACAAGCGGTGCACTTGAAAAAATCGGAATTGAACCTGCAAATAAACAAATCAGTCAGATGCTGGTACAGGATTTTGGAATTGAAGTTGAAGGAAAGAATGTAATAATTGTTGGAGGGGGAGACACAGGAAATGACTGCTGCGGTTCTGCAATTCGTCTGGGTTGTAAATCTGTAATACAGATTGAAATGATGCCTTGTCCTCCTGTTGAACGTGCAGCAAATAATCCATGGCCGCAGTGGCCAAAAACCCTCAAGGTAGATTATGGTGCAGAAGAATCAATATCAAAGTTTGGCCACGACCCGCGCATTTATGAAACTACTGTAAAAGAAATTATCAGTGAAAATGGCCATATAACAGCTGTAAAAACAATTGAAGTTGAATTCCAGTTGATAGATGGAAAACGGCAGCTGGTTGAAAGAGGCGGTACAGAAAAGACCTTGCCTTGCGATCTTCTCCTTGTCGCAGCAGGTTTTGTCGGCTGTGAAGAATATACTGCTAAGGCTTTTGGAACAGAGCTTGGGCCTCGGGGAACAGTAATAACACCAGAGGTGGTTTCGATACGCCCTTCGGACTACTCAACCACCGCGGATTACAGTGCCAGCCCTAACGGTTATACAACCAGCGTTGAAAAAATCTTTACAGCCGGCGACATGCACCGCGGCCAGTCTCTCGTTGTCTGGGCAATTGCCGAAGGCCGCGAGTGTGCCCGCCAGATAGACAGCTTTTTACTGGAGAAATAAAAATGGGCTTACATGATGAGTGTGGTGTAGTTGGAATTTTTGGCGCAGAAAATGCCGCCGGACTTTCGTATTTTGCCCTTACAGCCTTGCAACATCGTGGACAGGAATCTGCAGGGATTGCAGTAAGCGACGGTTCAAGAATTAAACTTCGTAAAGATATTGGTCTTGTAAGTGATGTTTTTGAAGAGGATCATTTTGAAAAACTTGAAGGCAATATCGCAGTAGGGCATGTCCGCTATGCAACTGCAGGCGGACGCACAATTGAAAATGCCCAGCCTTTTATGAACTCTTTCAAAAATGGTTCGATTGCACTTGCCCATAATGGCCAGCTTGTGAATCATACAAAACTCCGTGAGCTTCTTGAAGATTATGGAAGTACTTTTTCAAGTTCAAGCGATAGTGAAGTTATACTCAAACTGATTGTAAGTAAATATATTGAAAATGGCGGTCATCTTGGAACTCCTGATAACGAAGAAAATAAAGAAGCTTTAAATCAGCAGCGTTTTATAGATGCCGTAGTTCAGGCGGCAAAGCTTATAAAAGGTTCTTTTGCTCTTTGTATTATGACTGAAAATATGCTGATAGGAGTGAGGGATCCTAATGGAATCCGGCCTCTTTGTATAGGACAGATTGGCGGGGGCGTTACGGGGGCGGAGCCCCCGTTAGAA
>SAMEA3663010__coassemble_73_pt1 | contig 57188 bp, 47 predicted proteins | sample SAMEA3663010__metabat2_high_PE_011 | metagenome-assembled genome bin SAMEA3663010 (sample SAMEA3663010) | pig gut metagenome | biome: pig gut; feature: pig-associated habitat; material: faeces | place: France | collected 2012
GTTACGGGGGCGGAGCCCCCGTTAGAAGGGGTAGCGAGCAACGAAGTGCGAGCGAAGGGGAAGACTTTCCCCTCTTATATAATTACATCGGAATCTTGTGCTATAGATTCTGTGAACGGACTTTTTTTTCGTGACCTTGAGCCTGGTGAAATTGTTGTAATTACTAAGAAAGGACTTCGTTCTATAAAATATTCGGAAGAAAAAAAGCAGACCTGTATTTTCGAGTATGTTTACTTTGCACGACCGGATAGTGTAATTGATGGAATTGCGGTTCAGAAAGCACGTTATAAAATGGGAGAAGTTCTTGCCAAAGAATCTCCGGTAGAAGCAGATATTGTAATTGGAGTTCCTGATTCCGGTCTTGGCGCCGCCCAGGGCTATGCACGTGCAAGCGGAGTTCCGTACGGTATGGGAATTATCAAAAACAAATATATTGGACGAACCTTTATTGCGCCGACTCAGAAGGAGCGCGAGAATATGGTTTTTGTAAAACTCAATGCAATAAGAAGTGACCTGGAAGGAAAGCGGGTTATTGTAATTGATGATTCAATTGTGCGTGGAACTACAAGCCGCCGTCTGGTTCAAATTTTAAGGCGTGCCGGTGCTAAGGAGGTGCACTTTCGCGTAAGCTCTCCGCCGGTTAAGTTTCCATGTTATTTAGGAATTGATACCCCAAGTAAAAATGAATTGATTTCAAGTACTCATGAGCTCGAAGAAATCCGGAAGGAAATTGGTGCAGATTCTCTTGCCTTTATAAGTCTGGAGGGAATGATTGAAGCTCTTAGAAGCTGTAAGCCTGAAGCAGATGGTTTTTGTAAGGGATGTTTTTCTGGAGAGTATCCGGTGTAGAGAGAATACGGTGGTTTCGATACGGCCTTTGGCCTACTCAACCACCGTATTAGCCATAGGTCTTTATTATTTCTTCTGAAATTGCCGTTTTCTTCATGCCGCGGTCCATGGCTTCTTTTTCGATGTAGCGGTGGGCTTCCTGTTCACTCATATTCATGTTCTGCATTAAAAGCATTTTTGCACGGTTTACCTGTTTTATTTCTTCCATCTTAACCTTGAGCTTTGTAGTCTGGCTGGAAATTACCTGAACCTTATATTGAACAGCAATTGCGATTTTCATCATGTTGTATAAATAAAAGGGTTCAAAAGGTTTTGTGATTGTGAGAATTCCGTAACCTTCGACACGATATGAGATTTCATCAAAGTGTTCGTTAGGTACCAATAACAGAATAGTTGAGTAAGAATCTGCAAGGTTGATGGCAAAGTCTGTGTCGTAGCCGTCGCCCGAGTCCGCAATAATTATATTGAAGCTGCGCTCAGTTGCGAGGCGGCGGGCTTCGTTGAAATCACTTGTCGTAGTAAGTTCAAAAAGCGGCGGTACAAGAAATGCGGAGATTTGAGAAATTATTTTACTGTCACGTGATACTACAAGTACGCTGTGCGATTCTGCTTCCATTTATAAAACACCTGTCATTCCGAACTTATTTCGGAATCTATTACTGAGATCCTGAAACAAGTTCAGGATGACTTCTTTTTTATGCAATTAAGTCCCCTAAAACCTTTTTTACAAAGTCGCTGTTGTCAGCGAGTCGCTTTGCTTCTGCAAGAGATTTTGGCAAAGCCTTAAGAGAAGTCTTTTTTGCAACTTCATCATCAAAAAGATTTTCTACAGTTTCTGCTGGCGGCTGAATCTTATTTTTGATTCCTTCGATTGCAGCTTGAATCAAGAGTGTGAGTACAAGATAGATGTTGCATAGAGGGTCAGGAGAACGAAGTTCCAGACGTTTTGCATTTTTGCTGGATGGAACTCTAATAAGGGTAGATCGGTTTTCTTTGCCCCAGGAAATGTATTCTGGTGCTTTACAGGCTCCCAGACGGTTGTATGAATTATCTACAGGATTTAAGTAGTAGGTAATTTCTGCTATATGCTTGAGGATACCACTGAGCATATATGGCAGTAAATCATCTGTTTTCTTTTCTGTTTCGCCGTTTGCAGGACGATAAGAAATATTTATGTGCATTCCATTTCCTGCCTGGCCCGCAATAGGTTTTGGAGAAAAATCTGCATAAAGTCCATTGCTTGCGGCCTTTGTATTTACAATCCATTTGAAGGTAGCAACGTTATCAGCAGCTGTGAGGGCATCTGAATAATGGAAATCAATTTCGTTCTGTCCCGGTCCTTCTTCGTGGTGACTTGCTTCCGGAGTGATACCCATCTGTTCAAGAGTAAAGCAGATTTCACGGCGGATATTTTCTCCGTGATCTTCTGGAGCAATGTCCATGTAGCCGGCTTTGTCGAAGGTCTCGTTGGTTGGTTCTCCTTTTTCGTCGAGCTTGAAGAGGTAGAACTCAACTTCTGTTCCAACCATCATTTCTACTCCGCATTCGTCTTTAAGCTGCTGACAGGCCTTTTGCAAAATTGTTCGGCTGTCTTTAAGATAAGGACTTCCATCGGGGGTGAGAACATTACAGAACATGCGGACAACTTTTCCGGTAGCAGGACGCCATGGAATAATTGCAAGGGTAGAAGGATCCGGCTTAAGATAAAGCTCTGACTTCTGTGGATTTTCAAAGCCTTCAATTGCGGATGCATCGAAAGGGATGCCATGCTCAAAGGCACGTCCAAGTTCAGTTGGCATAATCGAAATATTTTTTTGTTTTCCTTTTAAATCAAAAAAAGCAAGGCGAATGAACTTTACATCCTCTTCTTCAATAAAATCTAAAACTTCGTCTTTTGTATACATAATGTGCTTTATCCTCCTGATAAAAGCCATTAAACAAGTTTGTCAAGGCTTTAAGCGTAGCGTGCCTTGACGAACTTGTATATATCGGCAATTATATTATAACTTACCCGTTACACGCTTTCAAGAATTCAACAAAGAGCGGGCCTGCATTGTTTGGACGGCTCTTAAACTCCGGATGGAACTGAACGCCTACGTGGAATTGTCCGGCAACTTCTACAGCTTCTACGAGAGTGCCGTCAGGACTGGTTCCGCTTATGGTGAGTCCAGCTTCCTGCATCTGGGTACGGAAGTCGTTGTTGAACTCGTAACGGTGGCGGTGACGCTCGGCGATTACTAAGCAATCGTCGTTAGATGCTGAAACGAGTTCAGCATGACAACTTGTATATGCTTTTTCTAATATACTTCCCGGAGTCACTTTACACGGGTAACTTCCCAGTCTCATAGTGCCGCCCTTAATTACACCCTCTTGATTTTTCATCAGGTCGATAACCGGGTGCTCACACATTTCGTCGAACTCCCGGCTGTTTGCATCTGCGTAACCGAGAACGGAGCGGGCAAACTCAATTACTGCAATCTGCATTCCAAGACAGATTCCAAAATATGGCAGTTTGTGTGTACGGGCATAGCGGCATGCAGAAACCATTCCTTCAACACCGCGGTGACCAAAGCCTCCAGGAAGAATAATACCTGAACAGTCTGCAAAAATCTCTGGGGCAGTTTCATCTGTTACACTATCGGAATCCACCCATTTGATTTTGATGTTTTTTCCAACAACAAAACTTGCATGATTCAGTGATTCTACGATACTTAAATATGAGTCGTGCAGCTTTACGTATTTTCCAACTAGTGCAACCTGAATCTCTCCCTGGCGGGCATGAATTGTTTCTACCATTTTTGACCAGGCTGCAAGTTCAGGATAGTGCTGATTTCCTCCGGCGCAATCAAGGCCCAGGTCGCGGCAAACTACGCCGTCCATATTCTGGGCATGCAGCATGAGAGGCACTTCATAAAGGCTCTTACAGGTTGTATTGTTGATTACGCAGTCTTCTCCAACGTTACAGAAGAGACTGATTTTTCTGCGGATATCTAGAGGGATTTCTTCGTCGCAGCGGGCAACAATAATATCCGGGTGAATACCAACAGCCATAAGTTCCTTTACAGAGTGCTGGGTTGGCTTAGATTTAAACTCATCCGAACCGCTGATGTAGGGCACAAGACAAACGTGAATAAAAAGACAGTTGCGGCGGCCAACTTCCAGGGCCAGCTGGCGGATTGCTTCGAGGAAGGGCTGACTTTCGATATCACCGATTGTACCGCCGACTTCAACAATGCTTACGTCCGCACCGCTTACCTCTGCATTTTTCAAAATAAAATCTTTGATTTCGTTTGTTACGTGAGGAATAATCTGTACGGTCTGACCAAGATATTCTCCCTGGCGTTCCTTGTTGAGAACGTTCCAGTAAACACGGCCACTGGTCATGTTGGAATACTTTGTAAGATTTTCATCGATAAAGCGTTCGTAGTGGCCGAGGTCAAGGTCTGTTTCGGCGCCGTCTTCTGTTACAAAAACTTCTCCGTGCTGAAAGGGGCTCATTGTTCCCGGATCTACGTTCATGTATGGGTCAAGCTTCTGGCTGGCAATTTTTAGGCCGCGACATTTTAAGAGTCGTCCAAGTGAGGCAGCGGTAATTCCTTTTCCAAGTCCTGAGACAACTCCGCCGGTTACAAAAATAAATTTACTCATATTTTCCTCCCATAAAATCTGAATTGATATCTACAAGACTTAAGTTATCCAGTGTGTAGTCACTGGCAAGACAATCTGCAAGGATGTTAGCGGTGTCTAATGCTGTAAGACAGTCAATGTCTCTTTCTACGGCAAGGCGACGGAGTTTTACACTTTCGGCTACAGGATCGCGTCCTTTTGCAGATGTAGAAATTACATAGGCTACTTTGCCACTTTCAAGCAGTGTCATTACGTTGTTATTGTAATCTTCGTGAACCTTTGCTACGTGTGTAACTTCCATGCCGCTGCGTTCGATTGTGGCAGCGTTGCCGGTTGTTGCGTAGAGGGTAAAGCCGAGGTCGTAGAACTTACGGGCCAGGGCAGGGAGCTCCGGAAGGTCGCTCTGGCGGACAGAGAAGAGGACTCCAGGGTGCGTTGTACGTTCGCTTTCGCTCACTGTCGAGTTTGCTTCGCAAACTCGCGGGGAACTTTGTGGGGTCTTAGGGGCGTCGCCCCTAGGAGAAGGGGTAGCGGAAGCCCCGGTAGCAAGCGTTAGCTTGCGGAAGGAGGCTGGAGCGTGGGGAAGGCCTTCCCCTCCCTCTGGCTTAATCATCTTCCAGCCGGCGGCAACCATGCCCTTGTACAAGGCTTCCTCGCGGGTGCTGGCAATTCCGAGAACTTCACCTGTAGATTTCATTTCAGGTCCCAGATGTGTATCGACATCCATAAGTTTTTCAAAACTGAAAACAGGAACTTTTACAGCAAAATAATCTGGCTTTCTGTAGAGACCGGTGCCGTAACCGAGATCTCTAACTTTTTCTCCAAGCATGGCACGGGTTGCAAGGTCTATCATAGGAACCCCACTGACTTTACTCAAATATGGAACTGTACGGCTTGAACGAGGATTTGCCTCGATAATGTAAAGATCGCTGCCGCTGCCCTTGTCGTAAATCAGATACTGAATATTTACCAGGCCTTTAGTGCCAAGAGCGAGGGCCAGGTCTGTAGACTGACGGATAATTTTTTCTTCAATTTCTTTTGTAAACTGACCTGGGTAAACTGCAATTGAGTCGCCGGAATGTATTCCTGTTCTTTCAATGTGTTCCATAATGCCGGGAATAAGAACTTCTTCTCCGTCGCAGATACAGTCAACTTCCAGCTCTTTTCCTTCCATATATTTATCAATAAGAACTGGATTTTCAATTCCCTGGCGCAGAATGATTTTCATGTATTCTTTTACATCTGCACTGTTACGGGCAATAATCATGTTCTGGCCGCCCAGTACATAACTTGGGCGCATAAGCACCGGATAAGTGATTTTTTCTGCTGCTTCGAGTGCTTCTACTTCTGTAAAAACAGTAAGTCCTTTTGGGCGTTTGATGTTGAGACGGTCGCATAGTTCTTCAAAACGTTCGCGATCTTCGGCAAGGTCAATGGCATCTGCACTTGTTCCCAGAATGCGGATTCCCTGGCTGTTAAGGAATTTTGCAAGTTTGATGGCAGTTCCTCCACCAAAAGCAACAACAACTCCGTAAGGTTTTTCAACGGCGAGAACATTCATAATATCTGCCGGAGTGAGTGGTTCAAAGTAAAGGCGGTCTGCAGTATCAAAGTCGGTGCTGACAGTCTCCGGGTTATTATTTACAATCGCAACTTTGTAGCCAAGTTTTTTAAGGGCACGTACACACTGAACACTGGCATAATCAAACTCAATTCCCTGACCAATTCTGATTGGACCTGAACCGAGAACTACGATTGTTCCTTTTGATTCTTCTGACATCTTTTTCCTCAAAAACAAAAAAAAGGCGACAATTTCCCTAGGGAAATTGTCGCCTTTGACTATTAAATAATAGCACTTTTTGCAGACTATGAAAAGTGCTTTGACCTTTGATTGCAGAAAAAAAAGGATATAAGGTTTTGATGTATAAGTTATTGACAAATACCCCAATAGGGTATATTTTGAAATTGCAAAATACCCCTGGTGAGTATAGGCAAGAGGTGAAAATGGCAGAACTTTGTCCTCATTGTTCAGGAAAGCACAAAGAAAGGAAAGACTCAGAATATAAAGATTTGATGAACAGATTAAAACGAATCGAAGGTCAGGTTCGCGGAGTTGAAGGTATGCTGGAAGCTGATGCATATTGCACTGATATTCTTATTCAGGTTTCTGCAATATCAAGTGCCTTGAAAAGTTTTAATAAGGTTTTACTTGCTAATCATATGAAAACCTGTGTTGCCGAAGGAATCAGAAAAGGTGACGACTCTGTTATAGATGAATTTGTTCTTACATTACAAAAACTTATGAAGTAACTTTTTAGAGGAATGCTTATGGAACAATATAACGTTACAGGAATGAGTTGTGCAGCCTGTGTTGCCCGTGTTGAAAAAGCATTAAATTCTGTTGAAGGAGTAAAAAGCTGCGCTGTAAGTCTGCTTACAAATTCTATGGGTATAGAAGGCAACGCATCTCCTGATGAAATTGTAAAAGCTGTTGAAAAAGCAGGTTATGGTGCAAGTCTGAAAAAGTCTTCTGGTAATGAAAAATCTCATGGTGGAAGACAGGCTTATGAAGATGAACTAAAAGATACTGAAACTCCAAAAATGAAAAAAAGGCTTATAGCATCAATTATTTTTTTAATTCCTTTGATGTATGTTTCTATGGGGCATATGATGTGGAAGTGGCCGATACCTGTTTTTTTCAATGGAAATCATCTTGCTGTGGGGCTTTATGAACTTTTGCTTTCAGCTTTTGTAATGATAATAAATCAAAAGTTTTTCATAAATGGATTTAAAGGATTGATTCATAGAGCTCCTAATATGGATTCTCTTGTAGCTCTTGGTTCAGGTGCTTCTTTTATCTACAGCGTGTTTGCACTTTTTGCTATGAGTAAAGCTGTTATTGATGGAAACTCTGAAAAAATCATGTATTACATGAATCAGCTTTATTTTGAATCAGCAGCAATGATTCTTACTTTGATTACAGTTGGAAAAATGCTGGAAGCAAAATCAAAAGGTAAAACTACAGATGCACTAAAAGCTTTGATGAAGATGGCTCCAAAAACAGCAGTTATTGTTGAGGGGAGCGGAGTTGATAAGATTGAAAAAACAGTTCCAGTAGAGCAAGTAAAATCTGGAAATTATTTTGCAGTACGCCCGGGAGAAAGTATTCCGGTAGATGGAATTGTAATAGAAGGGGAAAGTGCCGTTAATGAAGCTGCCCTTACAGGTGAAAGTATTCCAGTTGAAAAACAGAAAGGAAGCAATGTTTCAGCTGCAACAATAAATACATCTGGTTATCTTTTATGTGAAGCTACACGTGTAGGTGAAGATACAACTCTTGCTGGTATTATACGTATGGTAAGTGATGCAGCTGCAACCAAAGCTCCTATTGCTAAAATTGCTGATAAGGTTTCAGGGATTTTTGTACCGGCTGTAATAAGTATTTCTCTTATAACTTTTATTGTATGGCTTCTTATAGGGCAAACAATTGGTTATGCAGTTGCACGCGCTGTTTCTGTTCTTGTAATCAGTTGTCCTTGTGCACTTGGGCTTGCAACTCCGGTTGCAATAATGGTTGGAAACGGTATTGGTGCAAAATCAGGTATATTATTTAAAACTGCTGCTGCTCAGGAAATGGCAGGTAAGACGCAAATTGTTGTTCTTGATAAAACCGGAACTATCACAAGCGGAAATATGCAGGTAACAGATGTAATTCCTGCTGAGAATATAAATAAAGACGATTTGCTTGAAACGGCTTATGCTCTTGAAGTAAAAAGTGAACATCCGATTTCGAAAGCTATTGTTGAATACACTCAAAAAAATCATATAAAACTTATTGATACAAAAGATTTTGAAATTAAAGCCGGAAATGGATTACATGCAAAAATAAATGGGGCAGACATTTATGGCGGAAATACAAATTACATTACTAAAGTATGCTCTGAAAAAAATATTCCGGTATCTGTCTTATCTGAAATTTCAAAACTAGCAGGTCAGGGGAAGACTCCGGTTCTTTTTGCAAAGGGAAATTCAATTCTTGGAATTATTGCAGTTGCAGATACCATTAAAGAAGACTCTGCACAGGCTGTTTCTGAACTGAAAGATTTAGGCATTCATACAGTAATGCTTACAGGTGATAATGAAATAACTGCAGGTGAAATTGCTTCGCAAACTGGTGTAGATGAAGTTATAGCTGGCGTATTACCAGATGGAAAAGAAGCGGTAATCAGAAAGCTGATGGAAAAAGGAAAAGTAACAATGGTGGGGGATGGTATAAATGATGCACCTTCTTTTACCCGTGCAGATCTTGGAATTGCAATTGGTGCTGGTACTGATATTGCTATAGATGCGGCAGATATAGTTTTGATGAAGGGTAGTCTTCTGGATGTATCTGCTGCAATCAGACTTTCGCGTGCTGTAATCAAAAATATTCATGAAAATCTGTTCTGGGCATTTTTTTACAATGTAATTGGAATTCCACTGGCTGCCGGCTGTTATGTCTCTCTTTTTGGCTGGACTTTGAATCCGATGTTTGGGGCTGCAGCAATGGGACTTTCCAGTTTCTGTGTAGTTTCAAATGCCCTGCGCCTGAATTTTTTGAAAATTCACGATTACCGGCACGACAAAAAAGTAAAGCATCCCGTTACGGGAAAACTGATAAATAATGAAAATCAAAGCAAGGAGTTAATTATGAAAATTTCTGTAAAAGGTATGATGTGTGAACATTGCGAAATGCATGTAAAAAAGGCACTTGAAGCAGTTGATGGAATTGAGTCTGCAGAAGCTTCTCATAAGGAGGCTCTTGTAACAATTGAAACTTCTAAAGCAGTTGATGAAAGCCTCATCAAAGCTGCTGTAGAAGATGCAGGTTACGAGTATGCAGGAATAATAGCTTAAATATTTTCCTGCAAAAAAGCTTTAGCTTCATTTTCTCCGCCGGTTGTAGAATAAAAGTATGGAGTTTCCGCATCGAACTCGCCGGCGCAGGTGTCAACCATTTTAAAAGAGCGCGGTGGGTAGAGAAGAGATGCTGAAACAAGTTCAGCATGACGAGTACTGTCGGCAAGATGAGTACTGTCACCCTGAACTTGTTTCAGGGTCTCTGCTTCCATTGTTACTATATTTACCAGCTTGTCCAAAAACCATTCATCAATCTTAGTTATGCTATGAATCTCTTCAACTGTCATGAGTTTTCGTTTAAGGGCCTGGTAGATTGAAAAAATTCTCTGGTCGGTGCACTGGGCAACCCGCTCGCAGATTTTTGCATCGCCTTCTTTTTCAAAAGCCGGCAGGTTCAAATCTTTTACGCCAACTTCAAGTCCGCGGGCTGCTTTCAAGATTGCCTCTTCAAAGTTCTGACCTATTGCCATAACTTCGCCGGTTGCCTTCATCTGAGTACCGAGCTTGCGGGACGCATAAACAAATTTATCAAAAGGGAACTTCGGCATTTTTACAACAACATAGTCGAGAACTGGTTCAAAGCAGGCCTTGGTTTTCTTTGTTACAAAGTTTGGAATCTCGTCCAGGGTAAAGCCTACAGCAATCAGAGCTGCTACCTTTGCAATAGGATATCCTGTTGCTTTTGATGCCAGGGCTGACGAGCGGGAAACGCGAGGGTTTACTTCGATTACCGCATATTCAAAAGAATCCGGATTCAGTGCAAACTGACAGTTACAGCCGCCTTCTATTTCAAGAGCGGAAATTATGTTGAGGGCTGCAGAGCGCAGCATCTGATATTCTTTATCTGCAAGTGTTACCGTTGGAGCAATTACAATTGAGTCTCCAGTATGAACACCGACCGGGTCAAAGTTTTCCATTGAACAGATTGTGATTACGTTTCCGGTTGAATCACGCATTACTTCAAACTCAACTTCCTTCCAGCCGGAAATACATTTTTCTACAAGAATCTGATGAATAGGCGAGCGGTGAAGTCCATTGTGAGCAATTTCGTCTAACTCCCGTTCGTTAGTTACAATTCCGCCGCCGGTACCGCCAAGGGTAAAGGCCGGGCGGATAATTGCTGGAAAGCCGATTTCGTTGTGAATGAAGTCTGCAGCGTCCTCGTAAGTTGTAACTACCTTTGAAGGGATACAAGGCTCGCCGATTGCTTCCATAGTGTCCTTAAACATCTGGCGGTCTTCTGCCTTATCGATTGTTTCAGGGCGGGCACCAAGCAGCTGAACATTGTGTGAGGCGAGAAAGCCTGATTTGGCAAGCTCCATGCTGAGTGTGAGGCCTGTCTGTCCACCCAAAGTTGAAAGCAGGCTATCCGGTTTTTCTTTTTCGATTATTCTTTCAAGTGTTTTTAGTGTGAGTGGTTCAAGGTAAATTTCGTCTGCCATATAATGGTCTGTCATCAATGTAGCAGGGTTTGAGTTTACAAGACAAACTTCAAGTCCAAGAGATTTAAGGGCTTTGCAGGCCTGGTTACCGGCATAGTCAAATTCTGCCGCCTGTCCGATGATGATTGGTCCTGAACCGATTACCATTACTTTGTGGATATTCTTATTTAGTGGCATAGCAGTTTATTTCTCCTTGTCATTTTGAACATGTTTCAGAATCTATTATCATTTTCAAGAATCTGTCGAACAAAAAGTTTGTGTCGTGAGGGCCGCCGCAGGCTTCTGGATGGAACTGAACGCTGAAGGCCGGAATGTCTGTGTAGGTAATGCCTTCTACTGTTCCGTCGTTTACGTTGAAAAAAGACATTTTTGCGTAAGGTGGAAGGGAAGTGTTTTCTACTGCGTAGCCGTGGTTCTGGCTTGTGATGTATACTCGGTTTGTTTCGGTGTCTTTGCAGGGGTGGTTGCCACCGCGGTGGCCGTATTTAAGTTTGCTGGTTTTGCAGCCGCGGGCCAGGGCCAGCATCTGATGGCCGAGACAGATTCCAAAGATTGGGATAACTCTGGTGGTTGAGCCGTCAGCGGTGGTTGAGTAGGCCGAAGGCCGTATCGAAACCACCTGCTTGTTGTATTCACACAATTTTTTAATTTCTTCGATAACGCTGATGTTTTCTGCAGGGTCGCCCGGGCCGTTACTGAGCATGATTCCGTCGGGTTGCATTTTGAGTACTTCTTCTGCAGTGGTATTGTATGGAACTACGGTAACCTTACAGCCGCGTTTTTCGAGCTCGCGCTGAATGTTGAGTTTGGCGCCGAAGTCGAAGAGAACGATGTGATATATAATTTTGTCATTCCGAACTTGTTTCGGAATCTTATTTATAGATGCTGAAATAAGTTCAGCATGACCGTTTGATGCTGAAACAAGTTCAGCATGACAGTTATCAAAAGCATTATTTTGAACTCTTTCAACAGCACTTTCTATTTTATAGGATTTGATTTTTTCCAGGAATTCGTTGGGGCGGAGTTTTTCTGCGTTTTTTCCGCTTACTATCATTCCGTTCATGACTCCGGATTCTCGCAGGCGCTTTGTTAGGGCACGGGTGTCTATACCACAGATGCCGATGATACCCTGGGTTTTAAGAAAGTCGTTGAGCTGGCCTGAGCAGCGGAAGTTTGAAGGCTGCTCGCAGAGTTCGCGGACTATGTAGCCGCGTACCCAGGATTTTTTGCTTTCATAATCCTGCGGGATATCGCCGTAATTTCCGATGAGGGGGAAGGTCTGTGTAACTATCTGGCCGTAATAGCTTGGATCGGTGAGTGTTTCGAGGTAGCCGGTCATTCCAGTCGTAAAAACTGTTTCGCCGATTGTTGAGCCTGTTGCTCCAATTGATTTTCCTTCGAATACTGTTCCATCTGCCAGAATTAAAAACGCCTTCATTGTAACTCCTGGTGGTTTCGACAGGCTCAACCACCGAAAAAAAAGGCGTTCATTCCATCTGGGGACAATAATTCCTCACATCGAATGAACGCCTTTGTTCTTTATTGTTATACAGCGTTTGAAAATTATCGTCAATACTTATAGTGGTGTTTATTAGTACTACTATTGACATTTTGCAATAATATAGTTAAAACAGACTAACGGCAAAGAGGTCGTAGATATAAATCTCCTCAGGGGACTTATGTCTACGACCTCTTTTTTTTTGTCTGGAGGCGGAAATTGAAGTTTACAAAAATGCATGGTTGTGGAAACGACTATATTTATTTTGATTGCACTAAAAGTGATTTTCCGGGTGGGGCAGAAGGCGAATGTAAGGCAGCAATAAAATTGTCTGACCGTCATTTTGGAATCGGTGGAGACGGAATCATCATTATAAAAAAAGGCATTAAAGCTGATTTTGAAATGGTTATGTACAATGCGGACGGAAGCAGAAGTCAGATGTGTGGTAATGGAATCCGCTGTGTGGGTAAACTTGTTTATGATATGGGCTACACAAAAGGACATGAGTTTACCGTTGAGTCAATGGGCGCCGTTAAGCTTTTGACTGTTGTTGAAGGCGAGCGAGGTGACAGGCAGACTAAATTTTCTGTTGATATGGGAAAGCCGATTCTTGCTGCTTCGAAAATACCTGTGGCGGTGGTTGAGTGCTCGCGAAGCGAGTGTATTGAAACCACTGGTGACTCTGAGGTGGTTTCGATACGACCTTCAGTCTACTCAACCACCGTAATTTCCTATCCGCTGACAATTGGTGGAATTAAATATCAAACAACCTGCGTTTCAATGGGAAACCCTCATGCGGTTGTTTTTATAGACAAAAAGCCAGCTGATTTTCCTGTGTGCGAAATTGGTCCGCTTTTTGAAAACAATGCTTTCTTCCCGGAACGTACAAACACCGAGTTTGCATACGTTGAAGACCGTCGCACAATCTGGATGCGCGTTTGGGAGCGTGGAACCGGCGAGACTCTTGCCTGCGGAACTGGAACCTGTGCAACGGTCGTTGCGGCAATTTTGAATGGTCTTGTTGATGCAGGTGAGAAAATTACCGTGCATCTGCTGGGCGGCGATCTGGAGATTGTTTGGAGTGGTCGGGAAGAAGACAGCGTCTTCATGACCGGTCCGGCAGAGACGGTATTTACAGGGGAAATTGAATTGTAAGTAATAGTGATTTCGATACGGCCTTCGGCCTACTCAATCACCGGAGGTTGAGTAGACAAAAAGTGTCGTATCGAAACCACCTTCAATAGGAGAATTAATTATGAAAATCAACAAGAACTTTTTAGACCTTGAGGCGTCTTATCTTTTTTCAACTGTGAACAAAAAGACCCGCGACTTTATCGCAGCACATCCGGAGGCAGATGTTATTAAGCTTTCAATCGGCGATGTTACAAAACCGCTTTGTCCTGCAGTTATTGAGGCAATGCATAAGGCAGTAGATGAAATGGCTGATGAGAAAACTTTCCGCGGCTATCCGCCAGAACAGGGCTATGATTTTATCCGCCAAAAGATTCTGGAATGGGATTACACAAAGCGGGGAATTAATCTTAAACTCGATGAGATTTTTCTTTCTGACGGTGCAAAATCAGACTGCGGAAATATCGGCGACATATTTGCAACTGACAACACAGTTGCAATCTGCGACCCGGTTTATCCTGTTTATATCGATACAAATATCATGAATGGCCGCAAAGACAAAATCATTATTCTGCCATGCAGCTCTGAAACAAACTTTCTGCCCGCCATCCCGGAATCCGGCGACCCTGTACCAGATATCATTTATTTATGTTTTCCTAATAATCCGACAGGAACCGTGGCTCCAAAAAGCTATCTTAAAAAATGGGTTGATTACGCAAATGCCCATCACAGCGTGATTCTTTTTGATTCAGCTTACGAGGCTTTTGTTACTGAGCCTGATGTACCAAAATCAATTTACGAAATAGAAGGTGCCAAATCCTGTGCAATTGAACTTCGCTCTTTTTCTAAGACTGCAGGTTTTACAGGTTTGCGATGCGGTTATACTGTTGTTCCGCACGAACTTGTATTTGATGATACAGAGCTCAACGCTTTGTGGTTCCGCCGTCAGTCAACAAAATTCAACGGAGTATCATATATTACTCAGCGCGCTGCCGAAGCCATTTATTCAGATGAAGGACAGAAACAAATTCAGGATAATCTTAATTTTTACCGCGAAAATGCCCGCCTGATTTTTGAAGGAGTAACGGCAGCTGGCTTCAAAGCCTTTGGTGGAAAAAACTCTCCTTACGTATGGCTGCAGATTCCGGAAGGCTTTACAAGCTGGAGCTTCTTCGATGAGCTTCTGGAAAAATGTCATGTTGTAGGCACTCCTGGCAGCGGCTTTGGGAAAATGGGAGAAGGTTATCTTAGACTAACTGGATTTGGCAGCCGAGATCGTACAAAAGAAGCTGTGGAGAGAATCAAAAACATCTTGACGGATACTTTATGATACGATAATATTTATACAATGATTTTTGGAATTACATTTTTTACATTTGCTTTTTTCTCATTTTTTGCCTTTTATTTTTTTGGCAAGAAGAGTGTTATACGAAAAGCATAGAATGTAAAAATGACTTATAAAAAAGCGGTTCTATCTTTTCGGATAGAACCGCTTTTTTTTTTGGAGGATTTATGAAGATAGCGTATAGCGGAATTGAAGGTGCTTTTGCTTATATTGCGGCACAGAGAATTTTCCCCGGGCAGGGGCTGCTGTCTTTTGGTGATTTTCGTTCAGCTTATGAGGCGGTGGAGAAAGGAGAGTGCGACTACGCAGTTCTTCCGATAGAAAATTCTTATGCCGGAGAAGTTGGGCAGGTAACGGATCTGATGTTCCAGGGAGGGCTGTTTGTGAACGGCGTGTATACGCTGAACGTGCTGCAGAACCTGCTCGGGGTAAAGGGCGCGAGCTTAGAGAGTGTGCGAAAGGTTATCAGCCACCCGCAGGCTTTGGAGCAGAGCGGGGATTTTATTGCGGCTCACGGGTATGCGGTTGAGGAGGCTGCTAATACGGCGAGGGCGGCTAAAATGGTAGCGGAACTCGGGGATGTAAGTGTGGCGGCAATTGCGAGCGCGGATACTGCTGCTTTATATGGGCTGGAGATTCTGGAGCCTGGCATAAATGGGCATCAGGATAATTCAACTCGTTTTGCAATTCTTTCACGGAAACCGGAAGCAAAAGTTGAAACTGGATCAGATAATAACACTTTTATACTCATGTTTGCAGTAAAAAATGAAGCAGGAGCACTCGTGAAAGTTTTGAATAAACTGGGAGAATTCGGCTACAACATGAGCGTAATTCACAGCCGTCCTATAAAAGGAATGGCGTGGAGTTATTATTTTTATATCGAGGCAGAAGGCGAATTCGGAACAGAAGCATATAAGCAGATGATTTCGGAAATGGAATATCGCTGCAGTAAATTAAAAGTACTGGGGAGGTTCTGATGGGGTTTTAGGGGCTATGCCCCTAGGAGAAGGGGTAGCGAGCAACGAAGTGCGAGCGAGGGGAAGGCTTTCCCCATCCCTTCAAAATCTAAAAATGAGCTATGGAGGTAAATGAAATGAATATGGAATTTGAGAGAAGACTTGCGATACCCGCTGAGGTAAAGGAACAATATCCTTTGTCGGGAAGTGTTGGAAAAATTGTTGAAGAAAAGCGTGCTGAACTGCGTGCGGTTTTTGAAGGACGTTTGGACAAATTACTTTTGATTATAGGGCCATGTTCTGCAGATAACGAAGATGCGGTCCTTGATTATATGAATCGTCTTGTACCGGTTCAGGAAAAAGTTCGTGACAAAATATTTATGGTGCCACGCATTTACACAAATAAGCCACGTACAACCGGCGAAGGTTACAAGGGAATGCTTCATCAGCCGGATCCGAATGCAAAACCAGACCTTTACAAGGGTATCGTTGCCTGCCGCCACATGCATATGCGTGCTGTTGAGGAAACAGGTTTTATCTTTGCAGATGAAATGCTTTATCCGGAAAACTATCAGTATCTGGATGATGTGCTTGGTTATGTTGCCGTTGGAGCACGTTCAGTTGAAGACCAGCAGCATCGTCTCACAGCCAGCGGCATCGAGGTTCCTGTCGGAATGAAAAATCCGACCTCTGGTGACTATGCTGTTATGATGAATGCAATTCTTGCGGCTCAGCATCCGCATACATTTATTTATCGCGGCTGGGAAGTTCATTCAGAGGGTAACAAACATTGTCACGCAATTCTTCGTGGTTCTACAGATAAGCACGGAACTCATCAGCAGAATTATCATTATGAAGATTTAATTCGTCTTTGTGATGCTTACGATGAACGCGAGCTTAAGAACCCTGCTGTCATCATCGATACTAATCATTCGAATTCAAATAAAAATCCTTTTGAACAACCGCGTATTATAATGGATGTTCTCAATTCCTGCCGCCACAGCGATCGTGTTGCTAAACTCGTAAAAGGCTTTATGATTGAAAGCTACATCGAAGACGGATGTCAGAAAATTGGTGAAGGAATTTATGGAAAATCAATTACCGATCCGTGTCTCGGTTGGGAGAAAACGGAAAGGTTGATTTATGATATAGCTGAAAAAATTTAGTTGTAAAATTAAAGGATAATTCCACCAGCAAGCAGTGCAGCTCCAAGTAATAAAAATACAATATCACGGAGCCCTGCTTTGTAAGATTTTGTACAGCAGGCTCTTGTGCGCAGGTAAAAGCCACGGAGTTCTGCTGCTGTTGCGGTTGATTCAATTTTTCTTACTGATGAAATCAAAAGTGGAAAACACAGTGGCAGAATCATTCCAAACTTTTTAAATGGATTTTTTACTTCAAAATCTACACCTCGTGCCTGCTGAGACTCTATGATTGCTCCCATTTCAATAGAGAAAATAGGGATAAAGCGGATTGCACTTGTGAAGGTAAAGGCATACTTATATGGAATATGAAGATATTTTACCATTGTATTCGAAAGATCATTAAGATTAGTAACTGAAATCAAAATTGAAAGAGGTAGTGTCGCTCCCATAAGTCGGAGTACAAGAAGTAAAGCTTTTTGTATTGCAAGTCCTGTAATTGAAAAACTACCGAAAGTTAGGATAGCTTCTCCCTGTCTGATGACTAGAACTTGAAGAATAAAAAGAAAAACTGACATTTTGATAAGACCACGAAGAATACCAAGTGTTCTCTGTAATAGGCCATTTCCTTTTTTAATTTTTCCGTTTCCCGTAATTGCAAGTAATACATTAAAAAGTATTACTCCAAGCAGATAAAAGGGATTTGATGAACAAAAGGAAGAGGCACAAATCAAAATTGATACAAATATTTTTATAAGGGGATGCATTTTATGAAGCACTGAGCTTCCTGGTAAGTAATCTAGAAATCCTTTCATAGCAGGTTTATACTCCTTAAAAACCTGATAAACGGACATGTCAAGGCCCTGAGCGAAGCGTGCCTTGACGTGGCCGTATATCACAGTGATTTTATTTTCTGAATCATTTCATCGTCAGTAAATATACCGTCAAAAACAGATCCCAGCAGCATAGAAACCTGGGCAATTTGCGGTGGTAAAAGTCGGGCACGCTGCAAAAGTTCGTGGTTACTGAGAACTTCTCTTGTTTTGCCCTGGCCGAGAATTTCACCACGATTCATAACAAGAATGGTCTTTGCAAAATCAAGTACAACTTCCATGTCGTGGCAGACCATAATTACTGTAGTTCCATTTTCGTTGAGAGCCCGGATTTTTTCCATGACTTCCATACACTCACGGTAGTCGAGACCTGTAGTAGGTTCATCAAGAATTAAGATTTCCGGATTAAGGGCAATAAGGCAGGCAAGGCAAAGTCTTTGTCGCTGACCGCGGCTCATATTAAAAGGCTCTGTGTTTCCGTCGAAGCCGAATTCGTTAAGCGTTTTTTCAACCCGTGATTTTATTTCATCTCCGGCAATTCCGTTATTTCTCAAACTAAAAGCAATTTCTTCCCGCACAGTTGAACAGCAGATCTGGCGGTCTGGATTCTGGAAAAGAAATCCTATGTGTTTTGCAAGAGAGCTGACCTTCTGTTTTTTGGTATTTTCTCCAAGCACAAGTACATCACCGGTACTTGGTTTTAAAAGTCCGTTTGTGAGTTTTGAAAAAGTAGATTTTCCAGCTCCGTTTGAACCGATGATAGAAATAAAATCGCCTTTATGTACTTTTACATTCAAATCGTGGACATTTGCAGTTTCATTGTAAGAGAAGCCAACACCAGAGAACTCGAGAACTACGTCACCGTCGATTGCCTTATCAGACGATTCCTGAATCTGTTGAAGGGCATCCGAAGTGTCTGTGCAATCTGGAAGCTTTTTGCCCGTAACCTTCTTTACAAACTCTGCTGCTTCTTTCGCATTAAGACAAATACGGTCTTCAGCTTTCATGTCTTTTGGAGCAAGTCCCTGCTCAACCATTTTACCGGTAAGGGTAAGAACTCGCGGGCAGTTAATTCCAGCTTCTTCCATTTCTCGCTGATGGGTTAGGGTGCTTCTGATTTCTCCATAGTGAACACAAGTTCCATGTTCAAGAACAATTAACTTTTTTACAAATTCACAAAGCAGCATGATCTTTTGTTCTGCAACAACAATCGTAATACCTTTTTCTTCGTTAAGCTTTTTAAGCATTTCAAAAATCTGAACTGAAGATGCCGGATCAAGTTCGCCTGTCGGCTCATCTAAAACTAAAATATCCGGTTCAAGAGCAAGAATAGCCGCAATTACAACCTTCTGCTTCTGGCCACCGCTGAGAGATGCTATCTCTTTATGACGTAGCTCACTGATTCCAAGAGTTTCAAGAGAGTCTGTAATTCGTTTTTCTATCTGATCGTATGGAATACCAAAATTTTCAAGACCAAAAAGAATTTCATCTTCTACTAAGTAACCGGTAATCTGGCTTTCAATATCCTGAAATACAGAACCTACTTTAAGAGCAAGTTTTCCCGCATCAATATCAAAGGTGTCATTTCCACATACCTTTACACTTCCATAAAAGTCTCCGGTATAGTGGTGAGGAATCAGTCCGTTGATGCAGTTACAAAGAGTAGTTTTACCGGCACCAGATTCTCCGATGATTCCCACGAATCCACCTTTTTCAATTTTTAGCGATATTTTTTCCAGAGCATTTTTCTTAGCCCCGTTATACTTAAAAGTAAGTTCCTGTATTTCGATCATTTTCCTTTCCCTGGTTAATAAATGAAATTGTTGAAATGTAATCAGTAATGTAATAAAGAAATCGAAACCAGATTTGACACGGAGTAGAAAATGATACTGGACAACATCATCCCGTTGGCCTGTGTCATTTTCTACGGGAGTGACAAATCTGGTGTATTAATTACTCTTCAAATTTATCACTTTCAACAATTTCCTTTTTCAAAGCTTTCATCAATGGTACATAAAGCGCTGCAACAATAATCGCATTCAAAGTAGCTGTACCAAGAACAATAGGTACATAAGCTGCCATAGCAGATGGATCAGACTTGATGAATACGAAAAGGAGAACTGTATAGAGTCCGCCAGAAATTACAGTACTTATAAAAGTTGTAATTGCTGCAAGACCAATCTTCAATCCTTTTGATTTAGCAGGTATAAAAACTAAAAGACCCATGGCAAGGGCACCAGCCGCTTCAGAAGCAAAGTTCAAATAAGGAGTACCAGGGAAGAACTGGCAGATAGCACCTGCAATAATACCAATAATCAGGCTGTAATAAACTTTTGGTCTGATAAGAACAATTGCCATACAGTACATTGCGATAATGAAGTTAGGCTTCATTCCAAAGAAGTTTATAAAAGTTCCTACAAAGAACTTAAGAACAGCACCGGCTGCAAGAAGTACTGCTGTAAGGAGCAAATCCTGAAGGCTGATGCCTTTTTTTTCTGTTTGATTTAATACTCTTTTTTCCATTTTAATTCACCTCAATAATTATTTATAAAGCAGCCGATTGTGCACGAGGTCGTCTGCTTTCTGTTACTGTGAATAGTAATATATCATGCTGTTTCTGTCAACAGAAACAGCATGTAAGGAATCCTTTTTTCTTACGAAAAAAGGCACGGGCGGTTGAAGCTGACGCTTCATTAGGGCGAATCCGCCCGTGTGTCAACAGAAACAGTATGTAAGGAATCCTTTTTTTCTCACGAAAAAAAGGCACGGGCGGCTGAAGCTGGCGCTTCATTAGGGTGGTTCCGCCCGTGCTGTCAATAGTAACACTAAAAAATCTGAGTTCTTAATAAAAACAGGCCCCGGAATACTTTCAAATCCCGGGGCCTTTAATTATAGGAGTGTTGGCATAACTTTATGAACTGTTCTTTATTTTCTTATATTGCCGCAAATCCGTTTTCGAGGTCTGCAATAATATCATCAATATGCTCAGTACCAATAGAAAGGCGGATTGTGTTCTGTGCAATTCCCTGATCTGCAAGTTCTTTATCATTGAGCTGGCTGTGAGTTGTGCTGGCAGGGTGAATTACAAGAGACTTTACATCTGCAACATTTGCAAGCAGACTGAAAATCTTGAGGTTATCAATAAACTTCCATGCTTCTTCGCGTCCACCTTTGATGTTGAATGTAAAAATCGAAGCTCCGCCATGAGGAAAATACTTCTGATAAAGAGCATGGTCCGGATGATTTGCAAGGGAAGGGTGATTTACTTTTTCAACTTTTGGATGCTTGCTGAGGAATTCTACAACTTTTTTTGTATTTTCTGCGTGACGATCCAGTCGCAGGCTCAAAGTTTCAACACCCTGCAGCAAAAGGAAGGCGTTAAATGGGCTGATTGTAGCACCTGTATCACGAAGCAAAATTGCACGGATGTAAGTAACAAAGGCAGCAGGTCCAACTGCGTCGTAGAAAGAAACTCCGTGGTAACTTGGGTTAGGAGCTGCAATCTGAGGATAGTTTCCGCTTGCCTTCCAGTTGAACTTTCCGCTTTCAACGATGATACCACCCAGTGTTGTACCGTGACCGCCAATAAACTTTGTAGCCGAGTGAACAACAATATCTGCACCATGTTCAAAAGGACGGATAAGGTATGGTGTTCCAAAAGTATTATCAACTACTACTGGAAGTCCGTGTTTGTGTGCAATTGCTGCAATTGCATCCAGGTCCGGAATATCGGAGTTAGGATTGCCTAATGTTTCAAGATAAATTGCGCGGGTGTTTTCCTTGATTGCACCTTCTATTTCTGCAAGATTATGAGCATCTACGAAGCTTGTACTGATTCCATACTGTGGAAGAGTGTGGGCGAGAAGATTGTAGCTTCCGCCGTAAATAGTTTTCTGTGCCACAATATGTCCACCGTTTGCAGCAAGTGCCTCGATCGTGTAAGTAATTGCTGCAGCTCCGGAAGCAAGAGCCAGGGCAGCCGAGCCACCCTCGAGAGCAGCTAAGCGTTTTTCTAAGACGTCCTGAGTTGAGTTTGTGAGACGGCCATAAATATTTCCGGCATCAGCAAGACCAAAGCGGTCTGCCGCATGTTTTGAATTATGGAATACATAAGATGTTGTCTGATAGATTGGTACTGCGCGTGCATCTGTTGCAGGATCTGCACTTTCCTGTCCAACGTGTAATTGTAAAGTTTCGAATTTATAATTTGCCATAATGATATCTCCTTAAAATTATTGTAGGAGGGGAAAGCCTTCCCCTCGCTCCCAAGTCCTCACTCACGGTGGTTTCGACAAGCTCAACCTCCGTTCGCTCCGGTCTTGTACGCTACCCCTTCTCCTAGAGGGCGTGCCCCCTAAGATCCCCGGAATTTCAGTTAATTGTAAATGATTAGAATTCTAGAAACGACAGCAGATGCGCATGACGCCGTTGCGGAAATTTTCACGGACTAATTTTTCGAAATAAAACTTCATCATGTGCCTCCAAAAAAAAATAAAACCTATTAAGCAAGTAGGTATATATTTTATACATCTTAAAAACCTACTATGTCAATAGGTATTTCAAAAAAAAATTATATTTTTTGAAAAGGGGAGCTAATGAATAAGCAGAAACTAATTATTTTTCTTATACAGCATACTTGGCCTTCCGCCAGTATCATAATTTACATCTTCAGAAATTGTTTTTGTCTTTACGAGATAGTTCATATATGTGCGGACAGTAACTATTGAAATTCCAAGAGTTTCAGAAATCATGTCTGTACTGCTCCAGCCACTGTTTGAATCAAAATATGAAATGATTCTTGAAAGAGTTCTCCTCTGAATTCCTTTTGGAAGTGAAGCCTGAACATCTTCAGAAGAATCTGCAGAATCAGAGGCTGTAGCCTGCAAAGCTGTATTACCATGCAATATCAGATTATCAATGCTGGACTGATCCATAACAGTATTCTGATTCAATATCTCTTTTTTTGCTTTAAATTTTTCGAGGGATGCATAAAATCTTTCATAAGTAAAAGGCTTGATCAGATAATCATGAACGCCAAGGTGAACCGTCTCTTCAATTGTTGCTGTATCATTTGCAGCAGTTACCATAATGACTTCAGAATTAATTTTTTTAGATCTTATTTGTTTCAGGGTTTCTGTTCCATTCAAAACAGGCATAAACACATCAAGAAGAATCAAATCAACTGTATTGGAATCAAGAAAATCAAGAGCTTCCTGTCCATTTCTACACATTCCGGCAACTTCAAAACCTTCAGATTTTTTAACAAACTGACTGTTTATCATTGCAACCATGGGGTCATCTTCAACAATTAAAACCTTATAATTCATGACTTTGTTATTATACCATACATTTTTATTTATTCAATGTAACCATAAAACAGGTGCCTCTGCCTGCTTCTGTTTCAAAAGAAATCTGTCCACCCATACTCTGAATCAGTTGTTGAGTATGATAAAGTCCGATTCCTCTTCCATTTCCTTTTGTAGAAAATCCCTGCTCAAAAATTTTATCTTTTATATCTTCGGGAATTCCGTTTCCTGTATCTTTTACAGTTATTAATAGACTTCCAGGCTTTGTATAAACTCCAAGGGTTAGTTCATTTACCGATTCATATTTTTTTACAGATTTATTCATTTCATCCAGAGCATTATCAATAAGATTTCCCGTGATTGTTACAAGTGCTTCAGACGGAACATCAATATCATTTGCTTTATAACACAAGCCATCCTGAAGAATAAAACGAACATCACATTCAGATGCACGGGCAATTTTACCAACTATCAAAGCTGCAAAAGATGGATTTTCAATATTGTTCATTACCTTGCTGATCGTTTCTTTTTGAATCATGGAAATGTTTTGAATGTATGAGACGGCCTTGTCATATTCTCCAATCTGAATAAGTCCAAGGATTACATGCAGTTTGTTTGTAAAATCATGATTGTTTGCCCTCATGGAATCTACAAGAATTTTTGTTCCTTCAAAATCTTCTGTAAAGGAAATAAACTCTTTTTTTATTCGTTTTGAAAGAACGCCTGCAGCAATAAGTTCAACAATGATTGCAAAAAGTGTTACAGAAAGGAAGAGCATTACGGTTGTTAAAGTAACCTGGGCCATTGATGATTTTAAACGGATGGTCATAATAAACCCCTGATAGTTTCCGTCTTCATCATAAACAGCAGAATAGGTTCGTCTTTGCGGTCCTGATGGTCCTTTATCATCTTCTGTGTAATAGCCGGTTTTATGGGTTTCAAAATCTGGAATTTTCCCGTCATACTTTGTATTAATAAGACTGTGATGAGTGTGATATATTCTAATTCCTCTGGTATCAACTATAGAAACAATATCAACACCAGAAAGCTTTTCAACAATTTCATCAATATAAATACACAATTCAGACTGTGAATAATCTTTCGTAAATCCATATAAATGGGTAATCAGTTCCGAAGTGTTTTGAAGATTTTCACTGAATTCTTTTTCATTAGCATGAATACTGATAACCATTCCGCCAATGCTCATAAAAATTGTAACAAGCAGAATAAGAATTAATTGTGTATGCTGTATTTCTTTACGGATTGAATTTAAATTACCGAGATTTTTCTTCATAGAGTTCGGTAAAGTATATATTATTTAATACAAATTGTCGACTTTTTTAAGTAAAGAAAGTTTTTCTTTTTTTTTATAACTGCCTATCAAAATAAATTTTTTTTAACTTTAATAACTTTTTCTTTTCTTTCAAAAAATTGTGAAGATTTTTTTAAGTGCTACAATACAGCCATAAAACAAAAAGAGGTATTAACATGAATTATTCACAACTATTTGAAGCTTTGATGCTGATTTGCTTTGGTTTTTCCTGGCCGTTAAATGTCATAAAAGCTTATAAAGCCAGAAGTGCAAAGGGAATGAGCTTGAGCTTCATAATTTTAATTATTACAGGTTATGTTGCAGGAATCACTGCAAAAATAATGAATGGACAGTTTAATTATGTTCTTGCAGTTTATTTTCTGAATCTTGGAATTGTAATGGTAAATATGCTTGTTTATTTTAGAAACAAAAGCCTGGATTTGAAAGCAAAAAATACAAATGAAAAAAATGTGATTGATAAAAAGATTTCAATCAATGAAATAAAGAATAATGTAGAAAAGGAGGAAACTATGTATAACTACACAAATTCTTTGGATGAACTCATTAACAGAGAAGTTAAGGGCCTTGAAAAGAAAAACGGAGTTATTCTTATGGGTGGTGGAATTGATAAAGCAATTCCTGTTACTCAGCTTGCCGGGGAATATAACTTCAATTTTGAACTTTACAACAAGAGTAAGTCTGAACTTACACTTGCAGCTGCTAAAGAATATTTTGAAAGCACAGTTGCTCCTCTTGCACCAGAAGGAATCATTCTTCACCTCGGTGAAAATGACGAAAATCTTATCAAAACAAATCCTTCTGCCTTTGATTCTTACTACATTATGCTTATTGAAACAATTAAATCAAATCACAAAAACTGCAGGGTCGCCCTGGTTTCTGTAGACAATCCTGATAATAACAAAAACATCAGTCTTATGAATGCTCACATTAAAGCTATTGCAGAATCAGAAAAAGTACCATTCATTAATCTTGAGAATGCAAAGCTCTGGCATCCTGAATCAACAAAGGCAGCTTGTAACTTTGCTCACAGTATGGGCTTGAAAGTTAGAAAGCCATTGAGTGATGTTGCTGAAATACTTTATAGTTATGCATTCCATAACCTTGTAAAACCGGCTTCTAAGGTACTTGCAGGCTAAAAAAAAATCTTGAAAAAATTGTAAAAGAATAAAAATCTTATTGACAATTTATTTCAAGAACTGTATAAATTAAATATCAGACGACAAAGGGGTCGCAGAAATGGTATTTCTGCGACCTTTTTTGTTTTAAACATTCCGGCTGCCGTTGGCATGTTCGGAGAAACTAACAATCGGCAAAGACGCTGCGTTTTCATTTTGACCTACACAGAATGAAAGTGCAGCGTTTTTTTTGATATAGAGGAGATTATAACTATGGATGAAGTTACACCAATTTTTGGGGAGAACGTTTTTAATGAAACTGTAATGAAAGCACGGCTGCCAAAAGAAACATATAAGCAGCTGATGAAGACTATTGAAGGCGGCGAAAAGCTGGATTCTTCGGTTGCTACTGTTGTTGCAAACGCAATGAAAGACTGGGCTATAGAGAAGGGGGCTACACACTTTACTCACTGGTTCCAGCCTCTTACCGGAATTACTGCTGAAAAACACGACAGCTTTATCACACCAACAAATGACGGAAAAGTTATCATGGAGTTCAGTGGCAAGGAGCTTGTTCAGGGTGAGCCTGATGCTTCCAGCTTTCCAAGTGGAGGAATTCGTGCGACCTTTGAGGCCCGCGGTTACACTGCCTGGGACCCTACCAGCTATGCATTTATTAAGGACGGAACTCTTTGTATTCCAACTGCTTTCTGTTCTTACACCGGCGAGGCCCTCGATAAAAAGACTCCGCTTCTTCGTTCTATGCAGGCAATCAGCAAGCAGGCTGTTCGTGTGCTTAAACTTTTTGAAGGAAACGAAGCTGTTACTTCGGTAAAAACAACTGTAGGTCCTGAGCAGGAATACTTCCTTGTTGATAAGAGCGTTTATGACAAGCGTGAAGACCTCATCTACACAGGTCGCACACTTTTTGGTGCTAAGGCTCCAAAAGGTCAGGAACTTGAAGATCACTATTTTGGTATGATTAAACCTCGCGTTCAGGAGTTCATGAAGGATTTGAACCGCGAGCTCTGGAAGCTTGGAATCCTTGCAAAAACTGAACATAACGAAGTTGCACCAGCTCAGCATGAGCTTGCTCCAATTTTCTCTACAACCAACATGGCCTGTGACCACAACCAGCTTACAATGGAAATGATGCGCAAGGTTGCTGCTCGCCATGGAATGGTATGTCTCTTGCATGAAAAACCATTTGCCGGTGTAAACGGAAGTGGTAAACATAACAACTGGTCAATCAGCACTAACACCGGAAAGAATCTGCTTGACCCTGGTGCTACACCTGATCAGAATGCACAGTTCCTCCTCTTCCTCTGCGCAATCATCAAGGCTGTAGACGAGTATCAGGATCTGCTTCGTATTTCTGTTGCTTCTGCTGGTAACGACCACCGTCTTGGAGCTAACGAGGCGCCTCCAGCAATCATCTCTATCTTCTTGGGTGATGAGCTTTCCGCAATTCTCGACTCAATTGAAAAAGGTGTTCCATACGGAAATCATGAAAAAGAAAAAATGCAGATTGGTGTTACTGTTTTGCCTGACTTCAATAAGGATACTACCGACCGTAACCGTACTTCACCATTTGCATTCACAGGTAACAAGTTTGAGTTCCGTATGCTTGGTTCTAATGAATCAATTGCCTGCGCAAACGTATTCTTGAACACTGTTGTTGCAGAAGAGCTCAGCCAGTTTGCCGACATCCTCGAAAAGTCAAGCAACTTCAAGAGTGATCTGCACGACCTGATTCTTAAGACAATCAAAGAGCACAAGAGAATCATCTTCAACGGAAACGGCTATGATGATTCCTGGGTTCGTGAAGCTGAGAAGCGCGGACTTTATAATCTCAAGTCGACACCGGAAGCTCTTCCACACATTCTTGACGAAAAGAATGTGAAGGTTTTTGAAAAGTTCGGTGTATACAGTAAGGTTGAACTTACAAGCCGCTTCGAGATTCACAACGAAAACTACTCAAAGATTATCAACATCGAAGCTGAAACAATGCTCGAAATGGCAAACAAGTTCATCCTGCCGGCTGCCAGTAAATATGCAAACAAACTTGCAGAAACTATCGGCTTGAAAAAAGCAGCCTGCGGCGAGTGTGATACAACCTACGAAAGTGCTATGCTTAAAAAGGTAAGCTGCCTCACAAGCTGCATTTACAGCAAAACAGAAAAGCTCGAACAGGAAGTTCTTGAAGCAAAGAAAACTTCTGAAGCTGGCGACTCAAGCAAGACAGCATTCTTCTACCGTGAGCATGTATTTGCTGCAATGAACGAGCTTCGACTTTGTGCAGATGAACTTGAAACAATTACACCAAAAGAGCTCTGGCCATTCCCAAGTTATGGTGATCTCTTGTTTAGCGTAAGATAGTCTGTCATCCTGAGCAAGGTAATCTGTAATCCTGAACAAGATGATTTGTCATCCTGAACTTGATTCAGGATCTATATTGTAACGAAGAGAGTTTATTTAATTTGTGATTATACGGCGATGATGTCGGACATTTGTGCACAATGTCTGATATTATCGCCGTTTTAATTATATGGAGGTATGGTCAAAGAATTACATCCATGTAATTTTTTGACCTGCAGATTTTGCTTCCGCAAAACTGCGATATCGCACATCCTTGTGCGACCGCTGCCGCGGAGACTTGGAGGTATACTTATGAGTGAAGTTTGGAGTGTTTGGTTTTTGATCGGCGCTGCACTTGTATTCTTTATGCAGTGCGGTTTTGCGATGGTTGAAACTGGTTTTACAAGAGCGAAGAATGCAGGAAACATCATCATGAAAAACCTGATGGATTTCTGTATCGGAACTCCTATGTTTATGCTGCTCGGATTCGGCCTGATGATGAGTGAGAATTATTTCTTTGGTTTGATAGGTAAGCCTAACATGCAGCTCTTTACAAACTTTGCTGAAGGTGACTGGTCGGCATTTGTTTTCAACTTAGTATTCTGTGCAACAGCTGCAACAATTGTAAGTGGTTCTATGGCAGAGCGAACTAAGTTCTCTGCTTACTGTATCTACTCTGCTGTAATCAGTGCCGTAGTTTATCCTATCGAAGCAGGTTGGGTATGGAACTCACAGGGCTGGCTCGTTCAGCTTGGTTTCGTTGACTTTGCTGGTGGTGCTGCAATTCACTCAGTAGGTGGTACAGCAGCTCTCATCGGTGCAATCTTCCTTGGCCCTCGTATCGGAAAGTATGATTACGACAAGAATGGAAAGGTTACAAAGGTTCACGCAATTCCAGGTCACTCTTTGACACTTGGTGCGCTTGGAACTTTCATTCTCTGGTTTGGTTGGTATGGCTTCAACGGTGCTGCTTGTACACAACTTCTTGGTGTTGGTGGTCTTGCCGCGGTATTCACAACTACAACAATTGCTCCGGCCGTAGCCTGTGTTACAACAATGATTTTCACCTGGATTAAGAACGGAAAGCCAGATGTTTCCATGACTCTCAACGCTTCACTTGCAGGCCTGGTTGCTATTACTCCTACATGTGCTACAGTTGATGCGCTTGGTGCAAGCATCATCGGTATCGTTTCAGGAATCATTGTTGTTGTAGTTGTTGAACTTCTCGACCTTAAGCTTCACATTGATGACCCGGTTGGTGCTGTTGCAGTTCACCTTGCAAACGGTATCTGGGGTACTTTGAGCGATGGTCTTTTCAATGTTGAATCTGGTGTCTTCTACGGTGGCGGTTTCAAGCATCTTGGTGTTCAGTGTCTTGGTGAGTTTACAATTGTTGCCTGGACAACAGTTTGTATGCTCATTACCTTCACTTTGATTAAAAAGCTGCACGGACTTCGTGCCAGCCGCGAAGAAGAAATAGTCGGGCTCGATAAGCTGGAGCACGGAATCGATTCAAGTTACGCAGACTTCATCATGGCTCCACAGGTTCTTGGCGGAGACAGCCCTGAAGCAGGCAGCGAAAGTGTTCCAGTAGAAAAGGCAGTACCGGTTGCAAAGGCAACTTCCCGCCCGGATGCAAAGTTCCACATGGTTACAATCATTACCCGCCAGAGCAAGTTCGACGAGCTCAAGGCAGCAATGAATGACATCAACGTAACAGGTATGACAGTTACAAACGTACTTGGTTGCGGCCAGCAGCACGGAAACGTTCAGAAGTACCGTGGCGTTGAAATGGATATGACCCTGCTTCCAAAAATCAAGGTCGATATCGTAGTAAGCGAAGTTCCGGTAGACCTCGTTGTAACAGCTGCCAAGGAAGTTCTTTACACAGGCCACATCGGCGACGGAAAGATTTTCGTGTACGATGTTCAGAATGTAGTAAAGGTTCGTACCGGCGAAGAAGGCTACGAGGCTTTGCAGGATTAGCCTGAGACTATTCCAGCCGATTTTCATTAATCGTCTATTTCTAGGGGGCAGTAAATGCCCCCTTTTATTATTTGCCATTTTCAAAAAATCTATATATAATTGAATAATGTACATATTTATTGTACAGATGAAAAAATAACAGGAAATATAAATGAATAATCAGGTAAGTGCATTTCTTTCAGCACATAATTTTGTTAATCATGTTGATGTACTGACAGTTGCTCAGGCTATCATCGACGACATGAAAAAAGGCTTGAAAAAAGAGGGTTCTGATCAGGATATGATTCGTACTTTCTGTAATCCGCCGGAAAAATCAGCTAAAAATCAGAGTGTAATTGTAATTGATGCAGGTGGAACAAACTTCCGTTCCTGCCTTGTAACCTTTGATGCAAACGGTCAGGCCAAGATTTCCGAAATGGAAAAGACCCGCATGCCAGGCGTAGAAAAAGAGCTTTCCCGCAAAGACTTTTTTGAACAGATTGCAAATAATCTTGAACATCTTAAAAATAAATCAGACAGAATCGGTTTCTGCTTCTCATATCCAATGGAGATTCAGGAAGACGGTGACGGTGTATTACTGGGCTTCTCAAAAGAAGTAAAAGCTCCTGAAGTTGTAGGTTCAAAAATTGGTGCCTGCCTCAAAGAAGCCCTTGCTGCCCACGGCTGGAATACAATTAAGCGCATTACTCTTTGTAATGATACAGTAGCTGCCTTGCTTGCTGGAGCTGCTTGCGCAGAAGAGGGGGACCGTTATTCTTCAAATATCGGTTTTATTCTTGGAACTGGAATGAATGCTGCTTATATTCAGCCGGACTGTGACTGCTGCAAAATCAAAAAGCAGATTGTAGTTTGCGAAAGCGGTAAGTTTCTTAAGGTAAATCGTTCTGATTTTGATATTGATTTTGACAAGACTACCGTAAAACCTGGAACTTTCTTCCTTGAAAAGCTTTGTTCAGGCGCATATCTTGGCCCGGTTTCATGGTTTGCACTCAAAGCTGCAGCAAATGATGGTCTTTTTACAGAAAAAACAGCTGCTGCAATAAAGGCTCTTGAACCTCTTACCCTTATCGAAATGGATAAATTCCTTCATCATCCATATAATAAAGACTGTATTCTCGGTAAAATCGCATGCGAAACAGCAAGTGATGAAGATACAGATAAGATGTTCCAGATTCTCGACGAAATTGCAGAGCGTTCTGCACGTTACTCAGCTGCAATTCTTACAGCCTGTGCCGTAAAAACCGGCGAAGGTAAGAATGCTTCAAAACCAATCTGTATATTGTGTGATGGAACAACCTTCTTTAAGACTTATAAGGTTCGCGAGCGTGTTTACGGCTATCTTGATGAAGTTCTTACACGTCAGCTTGGAATCTACTGGAATATCGTATCTTGTGACAATGATATTACACTGGGTGCGGCTATTAGTGGATTAATAGAATAGAAAAAAAATGATGTCATTCCGAACTTGTTTCGGAATCTATTAAAAAGATGCTGAAACTAGTTCAGCATGACGATATTTTTAGAGGGGGAAATATGTCTTTCAAAAAGTCTTTGGGCAAAACTTTTGTTTTATTGATTATCATTCTCATTCTTCTTGCAGGCGGTCTTTTGTGGTTTGACTATCTTGGTGTTGTTCACGTTAAGTCAATTTTTGCGCCTGTATATAAGATTCTAAAAAAAGCCCCGCAGACCTCTTCAACTGCAACTCAATCACGCCCCCTCGTTGCAAATCTTGATGAAGACCGCCTCAGAAAGCAGCGCGAAGCTTTGGATATCTTCAAAGAAGAGCTGGATAAGCGCGAAATTGATATTCAGGCTGCAGAAAAGCAGAATGAAGAGGTTAGCGCTGAGCTTGCTGAGCGTGAAAAAAATCAGGAAGAGCGAGAAAAAACATTTAACCTCAAAGTAAAAAAATACGATGATAAGAATATAAACGTTGAACAGATTGCTAAAAATCTGAATGGCATGAGGCCTGAAGCAGCGGTTGGCATTCTTGTTGCGATGGATGATCAGACAGTTATTGACGTCCTTCGTAAAGTCGAAGAGATTGCAGCCGCAGAAGGTTCTTCATCCATGGGTTCTTACTGGCTTTCCTTAATGCCGTCTGACCGGGCTGCAGAAATACAGCGGAAGATGCTTAGTAAGCCGGAGTCCCTGGACTAGCATTCAATTATGGCAAATCTTCAACGCTTGAAGGAGATTTGCCAAGTGTCATATCAGGCAATCACAGATATCATCGTAAATCAGTCTCAAACATCAGATTTCCAGTTATCTGCAGCAGTAAATAATTCTCCAAAACAGTCTTCAGTTTCGTTCGCAGACTTTCTTGCGTCTTATAATACACAGGAAAATTCAAGTGAACAGACAAAAACGGTTGAACCAGAAAAGGTAAAAGAGCCGGAAAAAGCTGAAAAAACGGAGAAAAGTCCTGAAAATCAGGTTGAAAAAGAAAAAGAACGTGAAAAAACTTCAGAAGTTGCCACAGAAAAAACTGATTCAAAAGATTCAGACAAAAAAATCGATGAAAAATCAGACGGTAAAACAAAAGTTGCTGTAAAAGATACAGCTTCAGACGTAAAAGAAAAAACTGATGCTTCTGATGCGGTAAAAAAAGCCGGCAAAGAAGCAAAAGACGTAAAGAAAGACAAAAAACTTTCAGAAAAAGATTTTTCACGTCTCGAAGAACTTGCAAAAGAAAATTCTGATAGAACAGATAACGTAAAAATTTCTGCAGCTGCTCAGAATCTTTCAAAAACTGATAATTCTAAAACAGTAAAGTCAGAAGAGAATGAAGATGGTGCAGAACTTAAGGTTCTTACAGATAATTCTTCTGAACTTACAATGAATCAGATTGAAGGCGATAAGAAGTCTGAAACTTCTGATTTTGATTTTTCTGGTAAAAATGATGAAGGTAAAAAACAGTTTGCCTTAGATAAAGACGGAAAAATTAAAGTAGAAGATCAGCGCACAAAGCCTGAGCTGGAACGCGAAATTGCAGATGCAAAAAAATCTGCAGTCAAAACTTCTGAAATAAAATTAACAAATGAAAATACAGCCGTAATGAGCGTAGAACTCAATCCAAATGCAGAGGCAGATGTGCTTTCTTTAAATACACAGACAGCTGCAAGCAATGGTTCAAACTTCCAGGCAATGTTGAGTAATCAGCTTCATAATGTTGCTCCGGAATTCGTAAAGGCTGGAAATCTGATACTCAAAGACAACAATCAGGGAACAATTAATCTTGTTTTACATCCAGATGATTTAGGAAATGTAAAGATTCATTTGTCACTTGATGGAAAAACTTTGAGCGGACATATAACAGTTGCAACAAAAGAAGCTCTGCAGGTTTTCAAAGATAATGCAGAAACTCTGCGCGAAGCCTTCATTAAAAACGGCTTTGATACAGCAAGCTTTGATGTTGCAATGAATAACGGCGGCTCATTCAATCAGAATATGGGGTTTGCCGGACAGGATGATGGTACAAGTTTGTTTGCAAAACGTGCTTATGGAAACTCGGCTGGGGGGCTTAGTGCTGAGCTTGATGATATTTTCGAAAATGCTGAAGATATCTCAAATTATTCTGTAAACATCGTTGCGTAAACTGACGATAGATAATACGGTGGTTGAGCCTGTCGAAACCACCTTTAAAAATCTTGCGGTAGTTTCGACAGGCTCAACCACCGCAAAATAAAAGTGTCGAGGAGATTGATGGAACTACTTAGCACACAAAACAGTATTAACACTCAGATGAGTGCAAGCGAAAAGTTCGCCGTAGAAAATGCGGTAAACAACTTTAATAAATCGCTTGTTTCGGAAGGAAGACAAACTTCCCATGAATTAGGAAAGGATGATTTTCTGAAGCTGCTTATTACCCAGCTGCAGAACCAGGATCCAACTAGCCCAATGGAAAATACAGAGTTTATTTCCCAGATGGCTCAGTTCTCTTCTCTGGAACAGATGACAAACATGAGTTCATCCTTTTCAAAGATGGCAGCTTTTATCAACAGTTCAGAAGCAGCTGCCACACTTGGTAAAACAGTTGAATTGGATATTGGTGATACCAACGTTCAGGGAATCGTGGAAGGGGCAACTCGCGGGGAAAATCCACAGGTTCTTGTGAACGGAATGTATTACAGCATGGATAAAATAAGAGCGATTTACGCTGACTAATGGGTAGGAAGGAAGGATTTAGCATATGATGAGATCACTTTATTCTGGAGTTTCAGGACTTCAGAATCACCAGACAAGAATGGACGTAATTGGTAACAACATTTCAAACGTAAACACAAACGGTTTTAAACGCGGACGTGTTAACTTCCAGGACATGATCAGTCAGCAGATGTCGGGGGCAGCAAAACCAACTGACGAGCTTGGTGGTGTAAACCCTAAAGAAGTTGGACTTGGTATGACCATTGCCTCAATTGACAATGTGTTCACACAGGGAAACCTTCAGTCAACAGGAGTTTCAACTGACCTTGCAATTCAGGGAAACGGTTTCTTCCTTTTGAAGAGTGGCGAAGAATCGTTCTACACACGTAATGGTGCTTTCGGACTCGATCGCGACGGTACTCTGGTAAACCCTGCAAATGGTATGCGTGTACAGGGCTGGATGGCAGAAGAAGTAAACGGCCAGATGCTTGTAAGCACAGCTGCTTCACCAGAAGATTTGATTATTCCTGTAGGTTCAAAAGATCCTGCAAAGGAAACTACAAATGTAAACTTTGCCTGCAACTTGAACAAGAACACACCAGAAATTATGGAAGGTGCAAGTGCAGACGATATCTATAAAGGAACCTGGGGAACTGAGCAGAAGATTTACGACAGCTTTGGTAACGAGCACATGCTTTCAGTTTCATTTCGCCGTGTTCCTGGAAATCCTAACCAGTGGGAAGCAACCGTTCAGATTGACCCGGATAACGCGGACTACACACAGACTCGCGTAGGTCTTGGTACAACTGACGGAATGGGAAATACTTTCCTCGTAAACTTCGATAACTACGGAGCCCTCGCTTCAATCAGCGATTCAGCAGGAAATCTTTCTAACACAGAAGGTCAGATTGTAATTCAGACATCTTTTGCAGTTGCAGAATCTAACCCTGATGCAGAAGGAAATCCTTACCGCCAGACATTGAATATTAATCTTGGAACAATCGGTTCTTTCAAAGATACAATTACACAGTCTGCTTCTAAGTCTACAACAAAGGCTTTCTATCAGGACGGATATACAATGGGTTATCTTGATAACTTTAAAATTGACTCTAGCGGAATTATTACAGGTGTATATTCAAATGGTACAAACCGCACAATTGGTCAGATTGCACTTGCAAGCTTTGCCAATGACCGCGGTCTTGAAAAAGCAGGCGACAATACTTACGTAGAATCTAACAACTCTGGTATGGCCCGTATTGGTGAATCTGGTGTTGCCGGAAAAGGTACTTTGATGGCTGGTGCTTTGGAAATGTCAAACGTTGATCTTTCTGAACAGATGACAGACATGATTGTAACCCAGCGCGGTTTCCAGTCTAACGCAAAGACAATTCAGACAGCAGATACTCTGCTTGAAACAGTATTGAGCTTGAAGCGCTAATGAGTAAGGGCGCCTGTCAGAGCGCCCGGTGATAGATAGCAAAGCGTTAAAAAAAATTGCGATGTAGCAATTTTTTAGCTTTACCACATTTACAATTACGAAATATTTAAGGCCCGTGGACAATCCATCAGTCCACGGGCCTTTTTTTGTGTATCATCCTGAACTTGTTTCAGAATCTATTTATAAAGCTTTATGATAAGGCGTCAAAATCTCGACGAGTTTCTGCTTCTTAAAGAGCACAGCATAATTGTAAGCACTCATACCCATCATGTCTTTTACATCAGGGTCAGCACCATTTTCTGCCAGCAGCTTTACCAGAGATTCGCGGTTTGCACCAACTGCAAGAATCAGATTATTCTGACCTTCTTTATTAATAGTATTAAGATCAGCACCTTTAGAAATCAGATACTTAGTAATTTTTTCATTACCACGCCAGACAGCATCCATAACAGCAGTATAGCCGCGGTCCTCAGAAATTGCATTAATGTCAGCACCAAGCTCGTAAATCATCTGCACAAAATCAAAATTATCATTACGGCAGGCAATATTGAGCATAGGAGTTCCAAGGTCATCACGTGCATTTATACTCATGCCGGCAGCAAGGAATTCATGTACAACATCCGGTTTATTTTTTGCAATGTAAGTTCCGAAACAGTCAGAAGTGTAGGGGATTCCACGATTCAAAAGCTTCTGCTTTGCAAGGCGCATACTTGCTTCATCACTAATTTTATTGTATTTCTTTTTAAGAACTTCCAGAAGATTATCAGGATTTGCACAACTAAAAGCTATGTCCTTTCCAAATACCGGATTTTCATAAAGAAGTTTAATATTTGTAATAACATTAACTTTTTCGGCAGCAAGAAAGCCAAATACAGAAGAAAGACCAGCCCCTAGAGCAGCCTGAATATTAGCTTCATCATCAGCATAAATAATACATGCACAAAGTTCGCGGAAATTCTTTTTATTTGCAGAAAGACTTTTAAGCTCAAGAGCAGCACAGATAGTCTTATCTTTTTTATTATTTTCAATAATGAATCTTTGAGAAGATTCAATAACATCTTTATTATCAGATAAAATTAGCCATTTCATAGTTATTACATTATAAGGTAGAAAAACGCATTATACAAGAAAAAAAGGCTTCTAACCGAAGTTAGAAGCCTTTGCCACAAGTTAGAATCGAACTAACGACATACGGATTTTCAGTCCGGCGCTCTACCAACTGAGCTATTGCGGCGTTGATGTATAATAATATATATAAAATGTGCTTTTATGTCAATATGACAAAGACGATTTTTATATAATTTTTTACAAATTTTACTGTTTGCAGAGCATACGGTAAAACCATTCCTGGAGTGCACCAACGCGTGCTGTAACTGCATTTTCTACATAAGACTTTAGAAATTTAAGATTCAAAGGATTATACGAACACTGCATAAGTGAATATACAGTTATAGTATCGCTTTTTTCCTGCATTAAAACAAAGATTTCAGCTTCCTTTTTCTTTATGCCTCTTACAAAAAAATTATCAGGAGTCTTACTAAGAATTGCACGTACTATATATAGATTTCCCTCATAGTTATATTTATCAACATTTACATTAAAATATAATCCGCCTGCAGATTTATCTTTTATATAAAGTTCATGGGTTGAATTATCATATCTTGATTTTTTGAAAACAGCTTTTCTAGCTCCAGTATTAACATCAAGATAACTAACTCCAAAGCATTCTTTTTCAAGTCCGCCAAGTTGATCCAGACGGTTTAATATCTGTTCACAGGTATAGCCCTTAGCTTCATTTTTTTGAATATCAAAAATAGATTGCACGCAATATCTTACCGGATATTCACTGGAAAGTTTGTTTCTATAATATTCTGTATATATAGTATCTGGAAAAAGACTGGAATCTGCATTATATGAATGACAAATCCGGCTTTCATAAGAAAATCCGGCTGCAAGTGTTAAAAGCGATAAACTTAATGTAATAAAAAATTTTTTCATTTTTAACTCTCCTTAGTAATGTCCTCAAAGCTCAAATCCAGTGTATAGGTGCTTCCATGAAAGTTCAGCTGAATCTTTGCCCTCTGCTTACGGCGATCTACCTTGATAATATTACCTTCCATTCCCTTGAGAGGTCCTTCACATACTGCAATTCTGTCATTTTCATCAAAGCGGACACGGGAAGATCCAAGCTTTGGTCCTATACCCATAAAATGTTTGATTATACAAAGATCTTTATCATTTAAGGGGACAATTTCTGTATTACTATTTAGAAAGTGGTAAAAATCAGGAAGCCTTTTAAGTTCTATAAGGGTTTCTGCATCAATCGTATTTTCAGTCTGCATAATTACATAAGATGGAAACAATGGTTGCAGCTCCTTAAGACTTTTTCCTCCACGGCGTATTGTAAGTTCACGTGTAAAGTAAATAAACTTATGAGCCTGAGCCAGGGCAGGATTAAGTTTTTTCAGATTATCAATAAAAATCTGTTCTCGGCCTGTTGCAACTTGAATTACAAAATAATGCATAGTCAAAATATTATAATGGATTTAGATTTGTGTGACTATATTACATCAACATTTTAAAGCGAAAAGAGTCTTTCAATATTTGAAACTTATCTTCAACTGTGTTAAAATGACACAGTATGATTTTAAACCAAAACTTAATTTGCTTTACAGGTGGCGGTACCGGAGGGCACATTTATCCCGGCCTTGCTGTTGCCGATGAACTTAAATCGCTTGCTGCTTCAAACAATAAAGAATTAAAAATATTATGGATTGGCTGTTCTAAGGGCATGGACCGAAATATTGTGGAAAAGGCCTGTGGTCCGGACGGAAAGCCTACTGCAGACAAATTCTTCGGCATTCCTTCGGGAAAGCTCCGCCGTTATTTTTCTTTAAAAAACTTTTCCGATTTATTCCGTATCTTAGGCGGTTTTTTTGCTGCATTTCATATTCTTCGCCGTGAAAAGCCGGCTCTTCTTTTTTCTAAAGGGGGCTTTGTAAGTGTACCTCCTTGTCTTGCTGCCCATCTTCTTCATATTCCGGTTTTTACTCATGAATGTGATTTTACACTAGGCCTTGCAAACCGCTTAAATTTTAAGTCAGCAGACTGCATGTTTGTTTCTTATGATGAAACAAAAAATCGTCTCAGCACTGCAGATCAGTCTCGTGTTATTGTAACGGGAAATCCAATTCGTCCTGTATTTTATAAAACTGACAGTAAAAAGGGGCGTGACTTTCTTGGCTTAAAAGAAACGGATAGTCAAAAACCTCTTCTTCTTGTTCTTGGTGGAAGTAGTGGTGCCCGCCAGATAAACGAGCTTGTTTACGATAATATTGATTTTTTGTGTGAGAATTTTCTTGTTATTCATCAGACAGGTCTTGTTAATTCTGATGACGACAGGGCTGCATCTTTTGAAAAAAAATACGAAGGCTCCTACAAGCCATATAATTTTATCTACCAGGAAATGCCAGATGTTTTAGCTGCTACAGATGTAATATTGAGTCGTGCAGGAGCAAACTCAATATGGGAGGCTGCCGTTCTTCTTAAGCCTATGGTGCTTGTTCCTCTTTGCGGAAGCGGTACCCGCGGTGACCAGGTTGATAATGCTGAATTTTTCCATAGCCGTAAAGCTGCAGAAGTCCTTTTGGGAAAAGATGCAGATTCTGAACATTTAAAGTCAGCATTGACTTTGATGCTTGATGTTTCAACACGTGCTGCTTATTCAGAGGCTTTGCAAAAGCTTACAGGTGGTCAGCCTCCTGCCCAAAAGATTGCTGGCATTCTTTTTGAAAAAATAAACTCAAACACCGGAGGGGAAAAATGAGTTTTACAGTTATAGACTGGGTATTCAGCATAATCATATTGATTTTTGCAATATCCGGAATAATTAAAGGTTTTATAGATAATGTCTTTGGCAAAATCGCCTTTATTGCAGGAATCATTCTGGGATACTTTTTTTATAAAGATATTGCCACTGGTTTACTGAAAGATATAAAAGTTTCCTATGCAGCAAATATAATTGCCTTTCTTTTGATTTTTGTAGTTACTTTTCTGATTATAAAAATTGTTCAGATGATTGTTGCAAAGGTTTTTGAGTGGAGCATTCTAAAAAGCCTGGACAGAACTCTTGGTTTTATCTTTGGAATTGTAGAAGGAGCTGCTGTTGTAAGTCTTGCAATTTTTCTTTTAACAGCTCAGCCTTTTTTCAGCGTTCAAAGTCTTTTTGACGGAAGCTTTTATTACAATCTTGTAACGGCTATTTTTAATTCTACTAAAGAGGAGATTGGAACTAATGTTTGAAAACCTTGTAAATCAGGAAGCTGGAAAACTTCTTGCTGCTGATATAAGACATAACAGACTGCCTGGAGCCATTCTATTTTCCGGAAGTGAAGCAAGCGGTAAGCTGACTGCAGCTCTCGAAACTGCCCGCATTCTTTCCTGTCATGAAAATCCTCAGGGAAAATGGCTTTGCGAATGTCCATCTTGCCTTCAGCATAAATCTTTAATTTGTTCCAATCTTATGCTCATGGGCCCGCGGGACTGTTCTCTAGAAATCTCTGCGGCGGCCAAAACCTTTACAGATGCCCACTTTATCAATGCAAAATTTATCGACGCTGCAAGATATCTCTTTTTGCGAAGCGTCCGTAAGCTCACCCTAAGGTTCAACGGAATTCTCTGGGAAGGAGATTCCAGTCTTAATAAAATAGGCAGCCTCATAGAAGAAATAAACGAAAATCTCGAAGTTCTGGATTTTCCACGTGAGCTTCCGGATATTACTGAAGTCAAAAAAATCTGCGAAGAAATATCAAAGCTTTGTAATAAGCTAGAAGAAGATTTTCTTTACGATTCAATTCCAATTAATCAGGTTCGTAACATGGAAGCCTGGGCTCACATCAAAACAGAAGAAGGCCGCAAAACTGTTATCATAGAAAATGCAGACCGCATGCAGACCAGCGTTCGAAATGCCCTGCTTAAAATTCTCGAAGAGCCGCCTGAAGATGTAGTTTTTATTCTTCTTACTTCAAAACGAAATGCAATTATGCAGACAATTCTTTCGCGCGTTCGTACTTATAATTTTGCAGACCGCACTCTCGAACAGCAGCGCGAAGTAATTACCCGTGTATTTCATAATGAAGATTTTTCCGGTAGCATAAACGACTATCTTTTGACCTATCTCCCGGTAACTCCTTCTGAAATAAAGGGGCAGGCACGGGTTTTCTATAATTCAGTTGCCAACCGCCAAATCTGTAATATAGAAGAAATTGTAAAAAAATGTGAAAAGTTTAATCCTCGAATTGAGCTGCGTCTTTTCCTTTCTAATATTGCTGCTTTTACAAAACCTCTGCTTAATTCTCAGACTGGCACAGAAGTCGCGGTTCAAACTATGCAGCTGCTCAGAAATTGCAGCGATAACATTACTCTTTATAATCAGTCGCCTGCCAGTGCCCTCGAAATTCTTATGCGCGATATGTTTGCCCTCAATAATACTTACGGAGGTGTATTTTGCGCGGCTATGTAAAACGTGTAAAACAGAAGGCCGAAAAGCTTTCCAAGGAACAGGTTCTTTCTCTTTTTGAAACAATTGCAGAAGAAAATGAAAGTTTGTATTCGGTTCTTGAATCTCTTTCTACCGGTCTTCTTATTATTAATGATGATTTTCAGCTTTTGCGTTACAACACAATTGTAGAAAGCTGGCTTCCTTTTACACAGCATCTGGAAGATATTCAGGGAACAGAAATCCGTGTTTTTGAATGTATTGATGATGAAGATATAGCTGCTTTTCTCCGTAAGTGTATGGAAAAAGATATTACAAACAGCTCTGAGGATTTTTCTACGGTCACTCCGGGCGGTTCTGTACGCTTTATTACAATCACAATTTCTCCACTTGTAAGCGAAGGTGAGCTCAGCGGTAAAGTTATTCTTGTCCGCGATATTACAGAAAAGAAAAACCAGGATGTGCTTCTTCACCGAATGGAAAACCTTGCAAATCTTACAAATCTCGCAGCCGGAATGGCTCACGAAATCAAAAATCCTCTTGGTGCAATAAGTATTCATATTCAGCTGATTCAAAAGGCTCTTGAAAAAGCCCGAGAAAATCAGGATAAACTTCCAGCTAAAAAGTTTGTAGAAAACCATATAGATGTTGTTAATGAAGAAATTGATCATCTGAATAAGCTGGTTATGGATTTTCTTCTTGCAGTTAGACCGATTAAAGCCCAGCTTGAATTAAAGGATCCGGATAAGGTAATTGAAAATCTTGTAAACTTCTTTACGCCGGAATTCAATAAAGAAAAAATCGAAGTTAATCTTACAGAGGCGGGCAGCGGAAAAAAAATTATGATAGACGAAAAACTTTTCCGCGATGTGATAATGAATCTTTCACAAAATGCTCTTGCTGCCATAAAATCTAAGTTTACTGGAGAAGATGGCGGAAAACTTTTCATTTCTTCCTGCGAAAAAGATAATAAATACATCATAAAAATTTCAGATAACGGCTGTGGAATGTCGGACAAAACTCTTGCAAAAATATTTGAACCTTACTATACGACAAAGGTAAATGGTACTGGTCTTGGGATGACTATGGTGTATAAAATCGTAAAAGAATTTTCCGGCGAAATTACCGTGGATTCAAAAGAAGGCGAGGGAACTTCTTTTACCATGTCATTCCCAATTCCCCAGAAGGATGTAAAACTTTTAAGCTCTGAAAGTAAATAGGAGGCGAGCGCCATGTGCATACTTACTATAGATGATGAAGAGAATATCCGGAACGGACTAGCTGATAATTTTGAACTTGAAGGCTACGATGTAAAAGAGGCTTCGAGCGGCGAGGAAGGTCTTGAGCTTATTGCTCAGGGAGGAATTGATCTTGTAATTACCGATTTAAGAATGGACGGTATCAGCGGAAGTGAAGTTGTAAAAAAAGTTTGCAGTGAACATCCTGGAATTCCGATTATTGTTTTGACAGGTCACGGAAGTATTGATGATGCTACAGCGGCTCTTAAAGCCGGTGCCTTTGATTTTTTAACAAAACCTCTTGATCTTGATCATTTAAATAAAATTGTAAAAAACGCATTGCAGGGAAAAATCCTTGCAGAACAGAATCGTGAACTTCAGACAAAGTTATTAAAGTCGCAAAACGGCGACGAGATGATTGGAAAAAGTGATTCTCTCAATCGCGTTCGACAGATGATTTCTAAAGCAGCTCCGGCCAGGGCCAGTGTTTTGATTACCGGTGAAAGTGGTGTTGGAAAAGAGCTGGTTGCCCATGCGGTACACGAACAGTCCGAACGGGCAAAGGGGCCTTTTGTTGTTGTACACTGCGCAGCCCTCAGCGAAACTCTTATTGAGAGTGAATTATTCGGTTATGAGAAAGGGGCTTTTACCGGCGCTGAAAATATTCACAAAGGAAGGTTTGAACTTGCGGATGGCGGAACAATCTTCCTTGATGAAATTGGAGAAGTTAATCTTGCTACCCAGGTAAAGCTGCTGCGTGTTTTGCAGGAACACAAATTTGAAAGGGTAGGCGGAGAAAAGTCAATCGAAGTTGATGTGCGTGTGGTAGCTGCTACCAATCGTAATCTTGAAGATGAAGTAAAAGCCGGCCGCTTTCGCGAAGATTTGTTTTACCGTCTGAATGTAGTACGCATTGAAATGCCGGCTCTTCGTGAGCGTATGGATGACATTCCTCTTTTGATGCATTCTTTTTTGCGTGAGTTTAATATTGAAAACAAAAAAAATATAAAAGGTTTTGACAAAGCTTCAAAGGCTGCAATGATAAAATACAACTGGCCTGGAAATATCCGGGAGTTGAAAAATGCAGTTGAGAGTGCAGTTGTTATGTGTACTGGTGATGAAATAAAAATTGAAGATTTACCAAGAGCTTTAAGAAGTCAGGGCGAAGAAAAAGTAATCACAATTCCAATCGGAATTACGATGGATGAAGCTGAAAAAATTATCATACAGGAAAACCTGGCAGCGAATAAAGGAAACAAATCCAAAACTGCAGATATTCTTGGGATTGGAAGAAAGACTTTACATAGGAAATTGGAAGAACTCAATATAGAATAAGTTGTCACACGGATTCGGAATTACTACGTAATTCCTTTTTTAGGTTTCATAAATTATAATACCTCAAAAACAGAAACAGCGTAGCTGTTTCGAATCCGTGTGACGAATTTCTTGGAGAGTGTACTGTATACAAAATTAGACTGTATAATAATTATAACACGTCTACTATTTTATACTAAAGAAAGTACATAAAATTTTATAGGCTTCTGTAATCTCATCTACAGTTACCTGTCTATTATTTTCTACATTTTGAGAAGTTCGTATAGTCTTTTTGGTGTCAGGGTGATTTTCTTTGAGCAGTTTTCGATATTGTTTTTTAATATCTAAAATGACAAAAGGGTACGCTATATCTAGCGTGGTCAGTGCTTGTTGAATTTGTGGTGGAAATTGCATATTGTATGTATATTTATGCAATTTTATAACTTCGCCGGTAGCAAAAGCGTTTTTTGAATCCTTTTTGGATGATTTCTTATTATTTACGGTAGTTTTTTTGTTCTGGTTAAATGAAAAATGACCAGATTCTTCAGATTTATCGTCCGGTATACTCTGGTCATTTTGATTTTCGATTGGTTTGTTACGGTTTTCGGTTTCGACTTCGCTATGATTGTCCGCCGGAATTTTGCCTGATTCTAAAACATCATTGAGCATATCGCCCAGTTTGTCGTACATATCAGGCATAATTCCCCTCATCATCCTGAACTGGATTCAGGATCTGTTTTATATAGATTACGAAACATAGGGAGCGGCTCTGCAAAGCTGGACAAAAATAGTCCAGTGGACTATTTTTAGCGAGTCTCCGAGTAGCTGTGCTACGAAGGTTCGGAATGACAGAATTTGCTCTAGATTTCTGTTCCCGAAGAAATTACAGCACCCTTACGGATAACGATAATTCCGTCTGCACTGTAGAAACTTCCGTGGTCACCATCCTCGTATTTCTTTCCGCTTACGCCAATTTTACAGTTGTCACCGATTTTTGCGTTTTTATCGATGATTGTATTTGCAATCTGGCAGTTTTTACCGATTCCTGTACATGGTTTTCCGGCTTTTTTTGCAGCTTCTTTTTCTTCATCTGTGTCGTAATAGTCGGCACCCATCATGATTACGCCGTCAAACTTGGTTCCCTCATTGATGATAGAGCGAACACCGACAACCGATTTGTTGAAGGAAGCATCAGTTATGATACAGCCTTCAGAAATCAAAGAAGAAGTGATGTCTGCCTTGTTGATTTTTGATGGAGGCAGGTTACGCATGTGAGTATAAATAGGCTGTGTTTCACCAAAGAAGTCGAAGGTTGGATATGGCTCACACAAAGCAATATTTGCATCATAGAAACTGCGGATAGTACCAATGTCTTCCCAGTAGCCGTCGAATACATAAGAGCTGATTTTCTTTTTACCGATGGCGAGAGGAAGAATTTCCTTACCAAAGTCAGTATATTTTTCGTTTTCGCCGCCCAGCATTTCTTCCATTGTGTCGGCATTGAAAATGTAAATACCCATAGAAGCAAGGTATTCCTTCTCTGGTGGAAGAGCTCCGCGGGCTTCCTTAGGAATCTTCCAGTCATCAATATTCTGATCTGGCTTTGGCTTTTCCATAAAGGCCTTTACACGGCTCTGGTCATCAATCTGCATGATACCAAAACCAGAAGCGTCTTTACGGTTTACGGCAGTTGTTGCAATTGTGATTTCAGCGCCAGATTTGATATGTGTATCCATAAATGCGCGCAAATCCATCTTGTAAAGCTGGTCACCAGAAAGAATGATATAATGAGTTGGTCTTTGGTTCTTAAAATGGATAAAGTTCTTGCGAACGGCATCGGCAGTACCTTCATACCAGCCGGAATGCTCAAGAGTCTGCTCTGCAGCAAGAATTTCTACGAATCCGCCCGAAAAACGGTCGAAATTGTAAGAATTTGAAATGTGAAGGTGAAGTGACGCAGAGTTGAACTGGGTCAAAAGGTAAATCTTTTTATAACCTGAGTTGATACAGTTAGAAATCGGGATATCAACAATTCTGTATTTTCCGCCGAAAGAAACGGCCGGTTTTGAACGCTCTTTTGTGAGTGGATAAAGACGTGTACCTTTACCACCACCGAGGATGATTGAAAGAACTCTAGGTTCTGTGTTTGCCATAAATATACTCCTTTTGATAATGCAATAAACTATAAGTTAATAATTATAGTATAAATCTGAAATTGCGGATTTGCAAATTATTTGTGATAACAGTCGTTGCGAGGAGCCCGATAGGGGGATGCGGCAATCTACATTTACAAGAATTCCCTAAACAAAATTTTTCAAACACCGAAAATCAAATTAGATGTAAATAAATTCTTCGGAGGTTAAAAAATATGATTCGTGGCTGGTATACCGGTGCTTCCGGTATGAATGCGCAGCAGAACAGACTTGATGCAATTGCAAACAATCTTGCAAATGTTGATACTGCAGGTTATAAACGTGATGTTGTTTCAAGCAAGTCTTTCCCGGAACTGCTGCTTCGCCGTACAAATCTTGACGGCGTTTATCACACAACCGAAGGTTCTGCAGATGCAGCACCTGTAATCGGTAAGCTTGGCCTTGGTGTTGAAACTAACGAGAACTACATTGATTTTAGCCAGGGCTCTTTCAAAATCACAAATACAAAGACAGATACAGCTCTTAGCGGTAAGGGCTTTTATGTAATAGACACTCCTCTTGGCGAGCGCTATACCCGCAACGGAGATTTCTTCATTGGAAAAGAAGGAATTCTTGAAACTAAAGACGGATATCCTGTTCTTGGTGAAAAAGGTCCAATTTATGTTGATGATGACAAATTCATGGTAAATGAAGATGGAATCATCGCCCGTGAAGATAACGGCGAAGAAATTGATCGCTTTAAGGTTGTTCGCTTTGATAACGAGCGTTATCTCAAAAAGATGGGAGAGAGCCTTTATGCAACAAATGATATTGCAGGTCCGGCTCACATTGCAGAAGGTAACGAGCGTCCACGCTTTCTTCAGGGCTATACAGAAACAAGCAACGTGAATGTTGTAAACGAAATGGTTCAGATGATTGAAGTCAACCGTGCTTATGAAGCAAATCAGAAAACAATTCAGTCTGAAGATTCAATGATGAGTACCCTCTGGCAGAAAGTTGCTCAGTTAGGCTAATAAAAGGAGCTTATAAATGGTAAGATCACTTTGGACAGCAGCTACCGGAATGAACGGTCAGCAGTCAAATATAGATGCAATTTCAAACAACCTTTCAAACGTAAATACAACCGGCTACAAACAGCAGCGCGTTGAGTTTGAAGACCTTGTTTATCAGAACGTAAAGCTTGCCGGAACTCCTGCAACTGAAGATACTGTCACTCCTGTTGGCATTCAGCAGGGAACCGGTGTAAAAGTTGGAGCAACACAGCGTATTATGAACCAGGGCTCATTACAGAACACTGGTGTTGATACAGACCTTGCTATCGTTGGTGAAGGTTTCTTTCGCGTTCAGAAATACGACGGAAGCTATGCTTACACCCGCGACGGTTCTTTTAAGGTTGATTCTGCAGGCCAGTTAGTTACAAATAACGGACTTCGCGTAATCCCGGAAATTATCCTGCCGGAAGGTTATGACGTTTCAACATTGAACGTTACTCAGACCGGTCTTGTAAGCGTAAAAATCAACGGCGAAAATGATCCTGTTGAAGTTGGACAGCTTGAGCTCTACCGCTTCCCGAACAAAGTTGGCTTGCAGGCAGACGGCGATAACCTCTTTAAGGTTACAGCTGCCAGCGGTGAGGCAATTGCAGGCCGTCCTGGTTACGATGGCTTTGGTGATGTTCGCCACAAGTTCCTCGAAATGTCTAACGTTTCGGTTGTGAACGAAATGGTTCAGATGATTGTTGCTCAGCGCGCTTATGAGTTTAACTCGAAGGCTATTCAGACTTCGGACACGATGCTGAGTACTGCGGTGAATCTTAAGAGATAAGGGGATTGGTAGCGGTTAGTTATTAGCTTTTAGCTTTTAGCTCTTAGCTAATAGCTAATAGCTAATAGGGGGAAGTCTCCCCCTCGCTTCAAAGCCTTCGGCTTTTCCGCTACCCCCTCTGCGGGCTCAAACGCCGCCCGCAACGCCTGCTTTAATGGGAGTAAAAGCAAATGGATATCGGATATATCACAAATAATACATTCAGTTCAATTACCGGCGGAAACGGAGCTTTGCAGTCTGCACGTTCAAATGCAGATAAGGCAAAGTTTGCAGAACTTCTCGAACGCTTCCAGTCTCAGAACGAAGGCCGCGGTACAGTTTCTTCAGACCAGATTGCAGAAAAAGGCCGCCTCAACGGTGAATACACAACTGGCTTTGCAGGCACTTTCACAACAGATGCAGACAAAACAGCCCGCCCAACAGGTGCCGCTGCAAATCAGGCAAATATCCACGTTCAGCCAAAAACAATAGATAAAACTTCAGAGCTCTACCAGAAATCAATGGAGCTTGAAAATTACTTTGTAAAGCAGATGCTTTCAGAAATGAGAAAAACAGTTCATCGCAGTGGAGATACAGATTTTGCACGTCAGACTTACGAAGACATGCTTTATGACGAATACTCAACTGCAATGACAAAAAATGCAGGCTTCGGCCTTGCAGACCAGATTTACCTTAGTCTGGTATAAAATTCTGTCATCCCGAAATTGTTTCGGGATCTCATTAGCAGAGATGCTGAATCAAGTTCAGCATGACATTCATTAATTCGGAAAATAACAGAGCCTCTCTGTATTTTGTTTACATCTATTAGTTCCTGTCGTCGTTGGCGTACAGGAACTTTTTTTTTAAGAGTTCTTCTATTTTGTCCTATTCAATTTCTTCGATTGTCACTGTCGCTGAAGGCTGATGCAGCTTCTGTGAATACCGAAGTAAGTTCTGTCATATGATTTTTTACAACATTCTGGTCTGCTTCTGCAACTTTATTTCGGAATTCAGCCATTGGGGCTCTTCCAAGCTAAATAAATACTGTCGTAGTTTTTGCAGAATGCCTGAATATCTTTGTCTGTTAATCCTGTTGCTTTTGCATCCTGTGCAAAAGAGGTAAATGTAAGAGTTAAAACTGTGAGTAAAAGAAGAATCTTTTTCATATTGCTCTCCATAAAATAAATTTAATAAAATTAAAACACATAATATTTCAGAAAGAAAGTATTTGTGTCTTCAATAATATCTTCATTGTCTTAAACTATTGATTATGATAAAATATTTTTTATGCAAAATAATAGTTTGAACCTTTTTTTGCTCGAAGATTTTCGTGGAGTCCATATACATTTTGTTGGAATTAAGGGAACTGGAATGGCGGCTCTTGTGGAGATTCTTTTTCACAAGGGTGCGGTGATTACTGGTTCTGATGTTTCTGAGCGTTTTTATACTGATGAAGTACTTGAGCGGCTTGGATTAAAGGCTTTTCCCTTTGGGGCTGCTAATATAACTGATGACGTTCAGTATGTAATTTATTCTTCTGCCTACAAGCTCGATAAAAATCCTGATTTGATTGAGGCTGTGCGCCGTGGGGTGCCTTGTTTGCTTTATACTCAGGCACTTGGCGCATACAGCGAGCGTTCTTATTCCTGCGGTATTTGCGGAGTTCACGGTAAAACTTCTACAACAGGTCTTGTTGGAACAATCTTAAAAGAAATTGATTTGCCAAGCCAGGTTCTGGCGGGCAGTGTGATAAACTCTTTTGGCGGAACTTGTACTTATACTTCAAATACGGTGGTTGAGTGTTCGCGTAGCGAACGTATCGAAACCACTGCGGAAGGCGAAAATGGTGGTTTCGATACACCTGCTTCGCAGGCACTCAACCACCGAAGCATCTTCGTAGCCGAGACCTGTGAGTACCAGCGGCACTTTATGAGCTTCTGTCCCAAGAAGATTATTTTGACTTCGGTTGAACCGGACCATGAGGATTATTACCCGACCTATGAAGATATCCGGCAGGCTTTTATTGATTATATCTGCAAGCTGCCACAGGGTGGCGAGGTTATTTACTGCGCTGATGATAAGGGGGCCTGCGATACAATTGGGCTGGTGCGTGGCCTTCGCCCGGATATTGTTGCGTTGCCTTATGGAGAAAAAGCGGCCGGCGATTTTGCCGTTACCTTCGGCAAAGTTAAAAACGAGCGCAATTCTTTTACTCTCGGCCTTTTTGCTTCCAAGGGCGACTTTGCTTTAGCAATGCCCGGCCGCCACGAGGTTCTGGATGCGGCTGCGGCTGTTGCTTTGGTGTGTCAGCTGCTGCGTGAGTTTGGGAAAAATCCTTTAGACTACTACGAAAATATTCGACGCGGGTTTTTGAACTTTAGCGGTGGAAAACGCCGCAGTGAGATAGTAGGGCAATTCAAAAATAAAAACGGGGATGATGTAATTGTGCTTGATGATTACGGTCACCATCCTACTGCCGTAAAGACAACTTTGGAAGGCTACCGCGAATTTTATAAGGGACGCAAAATCATAGTTGATTTTATGAGCCATACTTATTCGAGAACTCAGGCTTTGCTGCCAGAGTTTGCAAAGTGTTTTACTGCAGCTGATGAAGTTATTTTACATAAGATTTACAGTTCTGCCCGCGAAAATCCTGCTGATTTTGAGATTACCGGCCGCACTCTTTACGAGGCAGTTCTTGCTACTGGTCAGCAGAATGTTCATTATTACGAAGAGATTTTAGATGCTGCAGATTTTGCCAGGGCTGAACTTGAAAAGCCTCTTGGTCCAGAATATCCGGATGGCTACCTTTTTATTACAATGGGCGCCGGCGACAACTGGAAGCTTGGTAAGGAAATATTAAAATAAAAGACGTCATGCTGAACTTGTTTCAGGGGCTCTAAGATAGATGCTGAAATAGTCTTGCTGAACTTGTTTCAGCATCTATAACAATAGATCCCGAAACAAGTTCGGGATGACGAAGAATAAGGAATAAATTATGACATCAATGACAGGATATGCCTACGAAGAAAAAAATTATGAAAGTGCTGTAGTCAGTGTAGAAATAAAATCAGTTAATTCCCGCTTTCTGGATTTAACTGTAAATCTTCCACCATATCTAAATCCACTGGAAAGCTATTTCCGCGGTAAGATTACAGAAAAGGTTTTCCGCGGTAAGGTTGATGTATATATCCGCGTAAAGGAGCTGGAAAGTAATCCTGATATTACTGTAGATGAGGGAGCTGTAAAGGCATACTCTGAGGCTGTAAAAAATGTAATTAAGGTTTCTGGCTTTGGAACTGATTCTGAAGCTGCTTTGAACTTTATTTTGAGTCAGCCGGGAGTAATCGTTTCTAACCACTCTTATGATATGGAAAAGTATAAGGCCTTGATTGAGCCTGTTTTTGATTCTGTACTTGAAAAGTTTAATGCAGACCGCGAGCGAGAAGGCGAAAATATGAAGCGCGATTTGCAGGAAAAACTAGAAAAGCTCTTAAAGTGTGCACATTTTTTTACAGAATGGCAGCCAAAAATGGAAGAAATGTTCAAGGAACAGATTACAACAAAGTTCCGCGAGCTTCTGGAAGACAAGGCAGATGAAAACCGCATCATGACAGAAACTGCCGCAATGCTCGTAAAATATACAATCAACGAAGAAATTGTGCGCCTGAAGAGCCACATTGAAGCAATGCGCTCAGAACTTGCAAATAACCCGACACCGGGCAAAAAACTCGACTTTATCTGCCAGGAAATGAACCGCGAAATCAACACAATAGGAAGCAAAAATCAGTTTGCCGAGGTTGGAGCAATGGTTATTACTGCTAAGGATAGTTTGGAAAATATTAGAGAACAAAGCAAAAACGTGGAATGATAAACAGGTGGTTTCGATACGATAGGTGCTTTAGCACCGTACTACTCCAACCACCGGTGTGAACTGTTGGTGGTTGAGTGCTCGCGAAGCGAGTGTATCGAAACCACCGTATTGGGGGAAATATGAAACTAAAAAAAGATCTTAGAATCGCAATCAGCGGAAAATCTGGCTGCGGAAATACAACTGTAAGCGGTATGCTCGCAAAAACTCTGGGAGTTACACTTATTAATTATACCTTCCGTCAGCTGGCGGCTGAAAAAGGCATGACTTTGCCGGAAGTAATTGAAGCGGCAAAAACCGACGACTCTTACGACAAATATGTAGACAAGCATCAGGTTGAGTTGGCCCTTGCTGAGCCTTGCGTTCTCGGCAGCCGCCTTGCAATCTGGATGCTCAAAGAAGCTGACCTCAAGGTTTATCTTCTTGCCTCTGATGATACCCGTGCCCGCCGTGTTTACAACCGCGAAGGCGGCGACCTTCAGGCAATCAAAGACTTTACCGCAATGCGCGACAGCGAAGACACCCGCCGCTACAAAGAATTTTACGGCATCGACAACAACGACTACGCCTTCTGCGACCTGATTATCGATGTAAACGAAAAAACTCCGGAAGAAATCGAAAAGATTATAATCAGTGAATTGATTGATAGGAAACTCATTGAAGCATAAAAAAAACGGTGGTTTCGATACGATGCTTACGCATCACTCAACCACCGTTTCTTTTAGATGCTGAAACAGTCATCCTGAACTTGTTTCAGGATCAGCATGACGTTTATTACTAAAGATTAGCCAGTAACCAGTCCTTAAACTGATTGTAATCATTTTCCATTGGAATAGCGTTGTCTGGAAGGCGCATAACTGCTTCGAGGCGATCTGGCATAGGAGGTTCCTTTCCGATTGCGTCTGTTACAATCTGACCAAACTTAGCAGGTGAGGCTGTTTCAAGGATTACGCCAACAGCCTTCTTTGCGGCAACTTCGTCGGCCCATTTTGGAAGGTTTGGTGTAAGACCAGGCTTATTCCAGTCATTTTTCTGTCCTGCAATAAGAGCTTCCATAGCACCGCTGCGGATATCATCCCAAGCCTGCCAGCCGATTGCTCCATGAGGATCAATAATATAGCCTGTCTTGTCGTTGCAGCTCTTGATTGCAGCCTTAATTCCATCATTATCAAGCCAGTAAGAAGCAAAAAGCTCACGAACCTGATCCAGAGTGTACATAGCCTTAATGCGTTCGTAGTTACTTGGAGCACCAACGTCCATAGCATTTGCGTATGTTTCAACTGAAGGGCGGGCATTGTAGTCACCGGTTGCGATCCAGTCCGGAATTGTCTTGTTTGTGTTGGTAGCCGCAACAAAACCCGCAATTGGAGCTCCCATTTCGCGGGCAATCAAGCCTGAAGTGAGATTACCGAAGTTTCCGCTTGGAACAACCATAATGATTGCAGGATCCTGAATCTTGTTGTCCATTGCACTTCTGTTGCGAACAGTAAGTGCAGAGTACATATAATAGAAGCTCTGTGGCAAAAGACGGGCAATGTTGATAGAGTTTGCAGAAGAAAGGCGGAGTTTACCGCGGAGTTCTGTATCTGTAAAGGCTGTTTTTACCAGCTTCTGGCAGTCATCAAAAGTTCCTTTTACCTTGAGGGCACGAACGTTTCCTGTGAAGGTAGAAAGCTGTTTTTCCTGGAGAGGAGAGATTTTTCCATCAGGATACAAAATTGTAACGTCGAGGCCAGGAACTCCGTGGAAAGCGCTTCCTACAGCAGAGCCAGTATCACCAGAAGTTGCAACTAAAATGTGAAGTGGAGTGTCTTCGTTTCTGTTGAAGTAAGACATTGTGCGGGCCATAAAGCGGGCACCAAAGTCTTTGAAAGCACAGGTTGGACCGTGGAAAAGTTCCATTATGTAAGAAATAGCATCAGCGGGAACAACCTTTGGCTGGAAAGGATAGGCATCTGCAATGATTGCAGCCAGATCATTATCTGGAATTTCGCCTTCTACATAAGGCTTAGCCATATTAAATGCTACATCGCGGAAAGAAGGAGCTGGATCTTTATTAAGTAAACTTGAATCAAGTTTTGGAAACTCAACTGGAATATAAAGTCCACCTGTTGCCTGATTCATTCCGCCCATTACGGCAGTCTTAAAATCTGCTTTTACGCTACTGTCTCTTGTATCTGTATAAATCATATTTCCATCCTTAACCTGTTATAAACCGTAAATTAAATCATCTACAACAAGCTGTGAAAGTTTATCTTTTCCTTTTGAAACGCATTCGTTCCAGTTTTTGCCTTTTGATTCATAAGTAATTACTGAAGTATAGATTTTACTGCCGTTTTTCATGTTAACGGCTTCAATTTCTGCTTTCAGAAGGCAGTAATATCCGCTTCCATCTTCATTTTCTGTTACTGGCTGCTCAAATTTGATTGTACCATAAATCAGATATCCATACTGAGTACCACCAATAATATCATAAGTATCTTTATAAAGTGCATTAGGTTTTCCAATGTAAGATGTTTCGTTTACAGGACCGTTTCCAACCATTGTAATTCCACGACAACGGAATTCTGCCTGAATATTATAGGAATTATTTACAGGACGATCTTTTTCGTTATAATCCCAGATAAAAAGTACTGCTCCCTTAGAAGCTATATCTGATTTTACCTTCCAGTCTGCAGATGCTGTATATGGCTTAAGTCTCTCTGGAAGGGAAGCATCGTCACTGATTGGAGTTGGATAAACACTTACTTTTGTTTTTGCTGCAAAAGTAGTTTGTGCAGGAGTAAAATAAATATTTCCTTCTGAATCAGTTACAAAATCTATTTTTTCAAAATTAATTCCTTCTATTGATTTTGAAACAGGATATTCTAGTGTTAAAGCAAAACCTTCGGCAGCTGATCCGTCAGCTTTTTTTGCTGAAAAAACGAATGGTTTAGAAAAGCTTCTGCCTTTTGTAATCTCTTTTGGTGAAGAAACATTTGTAATTGTTATACCTTCCAGCGATTTGATGAAAAGGTCTTCTGCAGTTTCTTTTTTTGTTTCTATTTCTCTGGAGGGTGTTTTATGATTTGATGTTGTTTTTGATTGTGATTCAACTGTTGTAGTTGCACATGAAGTTAGTAAAGTAATTGAAATTAAGCTTAAAAAAACGATTTTTATTCTTTTCATTTTAAATAATTCACTCTCTGTCATTTTGATTTAATAGTTAATTATATTATTTATAGGCTTTTTTTACAATAACATATTGCCGAAAATTTACTATAAATTGTATAATTATACGTTATAAGGGTAAATGGTGGGGATTATGGAACGCTGTACTAAAGCAGTCATTTATAAAAATAATCTTGAATATAATCTAAATCAAATCAGAAAATATGTTAAAAAAGAAGTCAAACTTTGCGTTGCTGTAAAGGCAGACGGTTATGGTCATAATGCAGTTATAACCGCACAGATTGCAGAAAAGGTCGGAGCAGCTTTTGTTGCAGTTGCTACTGTAGAAGAAGGAATTGAACTTAGAGATGGCGGAATAAAATGCGGAATTCTTCTTTTGAGTCTTTGTACTCCGTCTGAAATGCCGGCTATTTTTGAATATAAAATCACTCCTCTTGTATTTGGAGAAGATTACATAAAGCTCGTGGCTGAGACTGCAAAAAGTGAAGGTTATTATGATTATAAAGTTCATCTTGCAGTTGATACCGGAATGGGCCGAATAGGCTGCTATCCGGAAGAAGCAGGAGATCAGGCGGTTCTGATTGAAAAAAGCGGGCTTAAACTTGGCGGTATGTGTACTCATTTTGCAGTTTCTGACAGTCTTTCTTCTGAGAATATCGATTTTACAAAAGAACAGTTTGAATCATTTAAGACTGCGGTTGAAGGTGTAAAAGAAAAGGGGATTGAACCTGGAATCTGTTCCTGCGGGGCTAGTGCAGCACTTTTGAATGATGAAGACATGCAGTTTGATATGGTGAGACCAGGAATCATTACCTATGGTTATTATCCGGATGAAATTACTAAAGAATATCTGGAAAAAACTGGCCGTCATTTTGATATTAAACCGGTTCTTGCCCTTGAAACAAAGGTTGTTGCAATAAGGCATTTTCCTGCCGGTAAATCTGTGTCTTATGGACGTACCTGGGTGGCTGATCATGATACAGATATTGCAGTTTTGCCTATTGGTTATGCAGATGGATTATTACGTCGTTTTTCACCAGGGCTTGAAGTTACAATTAATGGAAAAAACTACCCGGTTCGCGGTCGAATCTGCATGGACCAGTGCATGGTAGAAATCGGAAAAGATAATCCTGATGTAAAAGTGTGGGATAGAGTTGTAGTTTTTGGTCCGAAGGAAAGCGGAGCTTTGAATACGGCGGAAGATTTAGCAAAACTTGGAAATACGATTTCGTATGAGGTATTAACTGCGCTAAGTAAACGTGTTCGCCGGGAAGTAAAAAATTAAGACTTCAGGAATTCTTTAACTTCAGAAACCAGATAGAAGGAACCGGTAACCAGCAGTACATTACCGCTGGCAGCAGATTCTTCGAAGGCTTTTTTAATCATCATTTTATAGTCTGCATCTGCAGTAAACTTAATTTCTGCGTGGGTAAAGGCTTCAATTTCGGCATTTAAGTCTGACTGCTTTTTTTCACCCGGGCGTGTAACGTATACATGTTCAAAGCGGTAGCGGAAGAGCATAGAGATGTCTTTTACATCTTTATCAGCAGCGCAGGCGAAAAGCAATGAAACTTTACTGTCTCCATAAAGCTTGTTCAGGGTGTCGATTGTGAGACGAATACTGTTTAATGTATGGGCTCCGTCAAGAATTAAAGCTGGAATTTCTGGATATCCATTTATATTTTCTATAATTTCAAAGCGTCCAGGTAAATTTGCTTTTGCAAGCCCACGTTCAATAATTTCTTCATCGAGGTTTGGCATAAGCTTTTTGATTGCCACAGCAGCCATTGCGGCGTTCTGTGCCTGAGCCTTTCCTAGCAGCTGCATTTGAGTTTCAATAGGGCGGTTAAAAAGTTCACTTTCAAAATGAACGGTCATTTTCTTTTTGTCAGGACCGTTAAAATGATAATAAGCATTATTGATATAGTCTTCTACAAAATAATATGGGGCATGACGGGTAATTGCCTTTTCACGAAGTACGATTTTAACTGATTCTGTCTGTTGATGGGCAAAAATAACCGGAGTACAGTTTTTTATAATTCCGGCTTTTTCTGCAGCAATTTTTTCAAGGGTGTCGCCAAGAAATTCTGTGTGTTCAAGCTCTATCGGAGTAATACAACAGAGCTTTGGACGCAGTACATTGGTTGCATCAAGTCGGCCTCCAAGTCCTACTTCATAAACAGACCAGTCAACTTCTGCATTGCGGAAGCAAAGGAATGCATAAAGAGTAACAAGTTCAAACCAGGTAAGCGGACGTTCTGCCGGAAGATTTTCAGGAATGATAGAATCAATATTCGGCATAAGTTCCTTTACTGTTTTTTCGTAAATCTCTTCTGAAAAGAAACCTGTTGGGGTACATATTCTTTCTCGGAAATCTGTAATATGTGGGGAAGTGTAAAGTCCGACTTTGTAACCGGCTTCTTCGAGAATGCAGGAAATCATGCGGGAAACAGAACCTTTTCCTTTTGAGCCTGCAACGTGAATGCATGGGGCATAATCCTGCGGATTATCAAAGCGCTTACATAAGTAATCAATGGTATCGAGCCAGAAAATTTCTTTTTTGGGATTATGTTCAAAATTCAGGTAATCGTTTAACCAGTCCTGAAAAACGTCTATCACATTCACAAATTTATTATAATCAGAATATAAGGTTAAGTCAAAATCCATCGTCATTGCGAGCAGGGCCTCCGCATTATAAACAAAAATCCGAATTTTTGGCTCCCAGTCACGGTTG
>SAMEA3663010__coassemble_74_pt1 | contig 56807 bp, 49 predicted proteins | sample SAMEA3663010__metabat2_high_PE_011 | metagenome-assembled genome bin SAMEA3663010 (sample SAMEA3663010) | pig gut metagenome | biome: pig gut; feature: pig-associated habitat; material: faeces | place: France | collected 2012
AAAATCTGGCTTTTTTTTTCAGGCCTTAAAATTGGAGACCTTTTTCAGCGGCCTCCACTTGGTTCGGGGTCTTTTTTTAGAATGCAAAAACATCCAGCATTTTTCTGTTTGTTTCTAGTTTTCTAGAAGTATTTGTATTTAAATCTATAACGTAACTTTCTACATTAAGACCATTTACAAAACTGAAATACAGATTATCTGCACCTACACTGTAAGAAACTACTTCCATGGTGTTTTTATTAGTAAATGCATCGAAGTAATTCGAGAGCGTATTATTCTGGAAGTCAACAGAATAGATATGATGATATCCTAGTTCTACATTGTTAGAATTTGTAAGGGAATACTTCATAAAGATTTTTGTACCATGCTGTTTTGTTTCTTTAATTATTCCTGTTACTGGTAATGTTCTTTTTACTGTGTCATAGAGATAGTTTCCATCGGCATCAGCAATATGAACTAGAGCTATAGAATTTCCATTTGTTTTCCAGGAATAAAGACCATTTGTGTTTACAGATAAATTTTTAAAAGTTACAGTTTGATAATCGCTAATAGAATTCCAATTGTTATTTCCCGAAGCATACTTTATAAATTCAAAATACGAATCTCGCCTTGAATTATAATAATTCAAAAATTCAGTTTGTCTTGATGTTTCTGATTTAAGCCAGTTAAGTGCCTCGATATTCTCATAAATCGTACTATAATCAAGTTCCGAAAAGATAGATACATATGCTCCATTTGTATTTGTATACGATGTTCTTCGAATATTAATTTTAATTTCGTATTCAAACAAAGCAGAAAGTTTTGATAATAAATCATTCGCAGAAATCTCATCCGAAAAGAACTTATTAAATAAAGAGGGAATAACCACTGCAACATTTTTTGCAATCATAGTTCCATCAGAAAAATTTCCTGCGCGTGTATAAACATACAACCCTTCCACATTTCCAGAAGTTCCATAATAATAGAATTTAGCGTTTCTATCATCATAAACCCACGGAGAAGAATTTGGATCAAAATAGGCGGGACCATAATAAATATTCACAAAATTTCCTGCATCCGCTACCGGAATTGCTCGTATAAAATAAGTACATGTTGAATTATTCCATCTTTTACCTTGAGCAAAAATTAATGAACTATCTGAACTTATTTCCATTCTATCATAACTTGTTCCTTCTACAGCTGCTACAAGTTTATTAAGTTGTTTCTCTGATGGTTTATATTGGTATATTTGTTGCCCAGCATTTGTAATAGAATTTCCATTTGAATCATATCTTTTCGTAGCAAAAAAATATAAATTCCCATTCTGATCAAATGTTAAAGAAGAACTAGTTAATTCCAAATAGTTTGTCGAAGTACTCGAAGTATTATTTTCTATTTTCAAAACATCATCATAAGTTCCATCAGAATGAACACAAATCAATTGACCTATTGATTGAGATGTATATCCAGAGCGAAGATAACTTATACTGTCAAAAACAACAAAAAACTCTCCAGAAGTTGTTGGAGAAGGATAAATACCTACAATCTTTGAAAGTGTTCCTGTACCAGTTAATTTAATAGCAGCTTCAAAAGTTCCATCACTAAGAATTTTAACATATTCATCAGAATCTTCTGCTGCACGTGAAGTTACATCTCCCATGTGAGCCACAGCTTTCGCATTTGAAAAATCAAAATTAACTGGGCTTGTTTCAACAGGTGGTATAATCGGAACTACAGGCGGTGCCGAGTCATTTGAGCACGCCATAAATAAAACAATACTAATACTTAAAGATAAAATAATACTAACAAGCTTTTTCATAAAAAAACCTCTCTATTCATCAGTCTAATATTACAATACTTTAGTATTTAATATATGTCAAATAAATCAATACAATTGTATTAATTTATTTGACTGGATGGATTTATTTTGTTAAATGAACGGATAAAACAATTAAGAACAGAGAGAGGGCTGAGTCAGGTAGATTTAGCCAAAAAACTGAATGTTTCCAAACAAAGTATATCAAACTGGGAAAATGACAATATCCAGCCTTCCATAGAAATGCTCATAAAATTATCAAGAGTCTTTTCGGTAAGTACAGATTTTTTACTTGGAGAAGATTCCCGTAAATATCTTGAAATTACAGGACTATCAGAAAAATATATTCCCCATATTCAGCAAATAATTGATGATATGAAATAAAAACCTAATAATGACATTGTCATTATGCCATTGTAAAATTGCCCTTTCTAATTTCTTCTAAGGCAGCATTTATTTTATTTCTGTTTGATGAACCATTCTGTTCCAGCCAAAGAAGATTTTCCTTATCAAAAAGGTTATAAATTGTTTGAAAGGCTCCTCTCAAATTTCTAGGATAGAATTCTTTTGCCTGTTCAGAGGTCACTTCAGGTATATCAGATAAATCTATTGGTCTGTTCTTTAATTCAGCTATTCTTTCTGGACTCATAATATAATTCCCTTTCAGATTCAGTAGCAAAACGAGCTGAAATTAATCTAGTTCGTTCTCTTTCAGTATATGCAGTCATCACAATAACTGCTCCACCTGACTCACCAAGTCCGATGAATCTGTCTTCCTCCAGCGATGAATGTTCTGCATCGTATCGCTCAATAAAGAAAGGATCATCGAACACATCTAAAATTTCAGAAAAAGAAAATCCGTGTTTCTTTATATTTATTTCATCTTTTTCTGAATCCCATTCAAAATTGCCGCTTATAACAGTCATCAATTATATTATAACATATTAATCTTTAATTGAATAATTTTTTAAAAATAAAGCGGTGATTTTACATCACCGCTCCTATGATTTGTACCGCACAAAATGTGTCGACACTAAATTAATTTTACACGCAGTCCGGCATGGCTGTCGTGCTCATAGCGTTTTATTCGGTACGCGAAAAGAGTAGCCGTATAAAACTATTTACTCAACAAATTGTTGAGATGCTTTACGAACTCTGCCGGTTCTTTTACTTCCATACCGGCAATCATGAGGGCCTGGGTAAAGAGAACTTCTGAGATGTCGGCAATTACAGCTTCATCGCTTGTGTCCTTGAGGCGGGCAACAATAGGATGGTCGCCGTTTACTTCGAGGATAGGCTTGAGATCTGGACCTGCCTGGCCCATTGCCTTCATCATCTGAATCATCTGATAGCTTGGATCATTCTCGTCTACTACGATACAAGATGGGTTTTCGCCTGAAAGGGTCTTAGAAAGTTTTACTTCCTTAACCTTGTCGCCAAGTGCCTTCTTGATTTTTTCAGTAACAGGCTTGAACTCTTCTTCCTTCTTTTTAGCTTCTTCTTTATCGCCGCCAAGGTCTTCATCGCTGCCAGAGCGGTTTACAGCCTTAAGCTCGAACTCGTTCTTGTATTTTCCGAAGCCCGGAATTACGATATCGTCGATATCATCATCCATGATAAGAACTTCAAATCCCTTGTCTGTGTATGCCTTTACGAGAGGGTTAGCACGAAGGTTCTTTTCATCGCTTCCGCTGATGTAGAAAATTGACTTCTGGTCTGTCTTCATACGCTGAACGTAATCTGCAAAGCTTGTGTAGTTTCCGTCGCCGGTGCCGCTTGCATCTGTAGACTTAAAGCGAACGATTTCTGCAATTTCGTCGCGGTTTGCGTAGTCGCTATACAAGCCTTCCTTCATTGGGCGGTTGAAGTTACGTACGAACTTTTCCCATTTTTCAATTGCTTTTTTGTCGTCGTCTGTGCGCTTGTCTGCCTCAACCTTCTTTGCCTTGTCTGCAGCCTCGCCCATCTTCTTAAACTCACTAAGGAGCTTCTTTACGCTTGAAGATTTAATATTGTCGAGAATGCGATTCTGCTGAAGGATTTCACGGCTTACATTGAGTGGCAAGTCTTCAGAATCAATAATACCACGAACAAATCGCAGGTAGCTTGGCAAAAGCTCACGGTCATCATCAGTAATGAATACGCGCTTTACGTACAATTTCAAGCCACTCTTGTAATCTGCCTGATACATATCAAAAGGAGCTGTCTGTGGAACAAAGAAGAGAGTTGTATATTCCTGAGTTCCTTCTGCGTGTGTATGAACGTAGTGAAGTGGATCCTGTCCGTCGTGGCCAAAGGTCTTGTAGAACTCGTTGTAATCTTCTTCCTTGAGCTCGCTCTTTGCACGCTTCCACAAAGCTGATGCTGAGTTTACCTGGTCAATCTTGCTCTCACTGCCAGTTTCTTTTCCCTTGTCATCATATTTTTTCTGTTCATAGTGAAGATAAATTGGGAAAGCAATGTGGTCGCTATATTTCTTAATAAGTTCTTCAATCTTCCAGCGGCTTGCGAACTCCTTGCTGTCGTCATTCAAGTGCATTTCGATTGCAGAACCTGTGAGTTCAGGTTTATCAAAACCATATTTCTTTGCAGCAGCTGAATCTGCAGCTACTTCTTCAATTTCATAAGAATTAGTACCATCACTAGACCAGTGCCAGATTTTTCCGTCACCTGCAGCCTTGCGGGTATAAACATCAATCTTTTTTGCAGCCATGAAGGCAGAATAGAAACCAACACCAAACTGACCAATCAAAGCTGAGTCCTTAGAAGCCTCAGCTGTAAGCTGCTCCATAAAGGCCTTAGTTCCTGAGCGGGCAATTGTACCAAGGTTGTTTGTCAAATCCTCGTCTGTCATACCGATACCAGAATCCTGAACGGTAAGAGTACTTTCCTTTTCATCAAAAGTGATGTCAATTCTTGGTTCGAACTTGATGTTCTTAAAAGCCTCATCAGAAACTGTGAGATACTTTAATTTATCCAGCGCATCAGAACCGTTCGAAACGATTTCGCGAAGGAAAATGTCTTTATTAGAATAAAGTGAATGAATAATAAGTTTCAGAAGCTGATTTACTTCTGTCTGGAATTCGTATTTTGCCATTATTTAACTCCAATTACCTTTAGTGTTAACTTTTAAAATAATAACAAAAAGAAGTTTTCGGCAAGTTTTTTCATCATTAAATTAAAAAAAATTCCCTTAATATAGAAACTATATGTCAACTTTTTACTCTTCTTGACCAAGCTTGAATAAATCTTTAATATTTACAGTATGACTAAACAGGCTGATATTCTTACAGAATTTTTAGACTCTAAGACGATTGATTCACTTTCAACTTTTCTTAACAAAGAAAAGTCTTATGAATCATCTGCTGATACAATTGCCGCTGCGTTTGGTTCTGGAAAGGGTTTTTCTAAAATGAAGAATGATGCTGTTGATAAGCTTGTTTCCAGCTTTAAAAACAACCTTACGCTCTTAATTCAAAAAACCTGGGTTGAAAAATCTGACATTGCATTAAAAGACCAGCTGCTTTACCAGCTTGATATTTTCTTAAGCAATAAATCTTGGAAAGATAATTACGTTCTCTTTTTACAGTTGATTAATCAGGCTGTATTTTTGATGTTCGGACAGAAGCCGGACACACCTGATTTTGCAGAATATACTCTCCGCATTGATCCTGAATTTGGAATTTTCTGGTGGTACATTTCAAACCTTCCTCCCAAAACTGAATGGTCAGAAGAAAAATGCCGGTTAGCTATGCTGCTCGGAATGTATTTCCTTGCAAACTACTAAAATTGATTTAAGCAGACCGGGGCTTTTAGAGTTCCGGTCTTTTTTTTTCCGGTGGTTGAGTGCCGCGAAGCGGTGTATCGAAACCACCAAGGAGACACCCTATGGACATTAAAAAAACAACCGATTCCCTTCGCTCTGCCAGCCAGAAGCTTGCCCTTCAGAATGCCAGCGAAAAAAACGCTGCCCTGGCTACCGTTGCCGAAGCACTGGACAAAAACCGTGCTTCCATTATTGCGGCTAACAAGGTTGATATTGATGCTGCACGCGCAAACGGAATGAGCGAATCTATTATTGACCGACTTTTGCTTAATGACAAAAGAATAGACGGAATTATTGAAAGCCTCCGTCTTGTAATTGGTCAGACAGACCCCGTCGGCGAAGAAGTTGCCGGCTGGAAAACTCCTAATGGAATGACAATCCGCCAGGTTCGTGTGCCTCTCGGAGTTGTTGCGATTATTTATGAAAACCGCCCTAACGTAACTGTAGACGCCTTTAGTCTTGCTTACAAAAGCGGAAACGCAATTTTGCTGCGCGGTTCTTCATCTTCTTATAAATCTAATGTGGAAATTGTCCGTGTAATCCACGAGGCGCTTGCCGGCGTGCCTGGTGGTGTGCCTGAAGCAATTGAACTTGTTGAAGTTCGCGACCATGACCACAGCGACGTAGACCAGATTTTGAATGCAGTTGGTATGATTGATGTCTGCCTGCCACGCGGCGGTAAAAAACTGATTCAGAATGTTGTACAGAATGCCAGAGTTCCTGTAATTGAAACCGGAAGCGGCGTCTGCCATCTTTATGTTGATGAGTTTGCAAATCTGGAAATGGCCTGCACAATTGCAGAAAATGCAAAAATCCAGCGCCCATCAGTTTGTAATGCGATTGAGTGTATTGTTGTTCACAACAAAGTCGCAGCCGACTTCCTTCCAAAACTCGAAGCAAAGTTTGCCGGCCGCGTAAAGCTGCATGCAGATGAAAGAGCTTTCGACATCTTGAAGAAGGTGGTTTCGACAGGCTCAACCAGCGAGACCGCACCGGTGGTTGAGTGTCCGCAAGGCGGACGTATCGAAACCACCCTTCTTCCGACCACCGATGCCGACTTTGGCAACGAATACTTGGACTACGAATGCTGCATCAAAGTTGTAGATTCAATTGAGGAAGCCATAAGCTACATCAATTCTCACAATACAAAACACAGCGAAAGCATAATTTCAGAAAGTCGCGCAAACACCAGACTTTTCCAGTCTATGATTGACGCCTCTTGTGTTTACGTAAATGCCAGCACCCGCTTTACAGACGGCGGCGAATTCGGCTTTGGCGCAGAACTTGGAATCTCAACCCAGAAACTGCACGCCCGCGGTCCAATGGGAATTAAAGTGCTTACAACTACAAAATATCTGATAGATGGGGAAGGACAGGTAAGATAAAAAGCTTTTAGCTAAAAGCTAATAGCTAATAGCTTTTTAAGGAGTTATGGAATGGGAACAATAAATGACAGCTTAAAAAAAGCTCGCAAGATAGTAATTAAGATCGGCAGCAACACTCTGGCAAAAGCAGACGGAACTCAGAACACCCTGTTCATGGAAGAGTTCGCACAGCAGTGCGCTGAGCTTATTAAACAGGGAAAGCAGATTATTCTGGTTTCTTCCGGAGCTCAGGTTGCCGGCGTTTCTACAACAAAGGAATGGGCCCGCAAAAAGGATGTTCACTACCGTCAGGCTCTTTGTGCAATCGGACAGGTTGAGCTTATGCACCAGTGGCGCAAGGCCTTCCAGAAGCAGGATCTCCACATCGGCCAACTCCTTCTCACAAAAGATGATTTTGAGAACGAGCACCGCAGTCTTAATATCCGCAATACACTTTTTACACTTGTAGACGAAGGTGTTGTACCCATCATCAACGAAAACGACAGTGTAAGCTTCGACGAAATCAAAATTGGTGATAACGATAACCTTTCTGCCCTCACAGCAATTCTCTGGTCCGCCGACCTTCTCATCCTCTTCAGCGATATAGACGGCGTTTATTCAGATAATCCAAAAACAAATCCGGATGCACGCCTTATTGAAACTGTTGAATCAATTCCAGAGCTCCGCAAAACAATTAAGATTGGAGAAACAAACGCCTTTGGAACCGGCGGCATGGAAACAAAAATCCAGGCTGCAGAAAAGGTAACCGGATACGGTATTGAAATGCTGCTTGCTAACGGCGGGCATCAAAAAGCCCTCACCGGACTTTTAGAAGAAAAGGCAAAGGGAACTTTGTTCTCGGCTGAATAGGAGGATATATATATGAAAATCGGATGTATTGGTACTGGTGCAATGGGCGGGGCTATTATGCGCGCTGTTTGCCAAAAATATGATGTGAGCCAGATTAAAGTTACTGACAAAAATACTGAAATGGGTAAGACTTTTGCCTCAGAGACCAGCGCAACTTTTGTTGAAAATAACACAGATGTACTCGATTGTGATTATATTTTTCTTGCTGTAAAACCACAGTTTCTTGGTGATGTTTTTGCAGAAATCGCCGGAAAGATTTCTAACAAAACCGTAGTTATTTCTATGGCAGCCGGAGTAAAAATTGAAAAACTTGAAAGCTGGGCACCTAAAGCCCGCTTTATCAGAATGATGCCTAATGTTTGTGCACAGATTGGTGAAGCAATGACTGCCGTTACTTATAAAGAAAACATTTCTGAGGCAGAAGCAAAAACTGCAATTGAAATCCTGAGCAGTGCAGGCCGCGTAGAAGTTGTTCCTGAAAAACTTATGGACTGCGTTACTGCTGTAAGTGGTTCAGGTCCTGCTTTTGTATTCATGTTTATTGAAGCACTTGCTGATGCAGCAGTTCGTTGTGGAATGCCACGCTCCCAGGCTTATACTTATGCCGCTCAGACAGTTTACGGCTCAGCTGGAATGGTTCTCGAAAGTGGAAAGCATCCTGCTGTCCTTAAAGATATGGTTTGCTCTCCAGCCGGAACAACAATCGAAGGTGTAGCTGCCCTTGAAAAAAATAACTTCCGCAATGCTGTGATTGAAGCAGTTACAGCAGCTTGTGAACGTTCTACAGCTTTAGGTAAATAATCAGATATGGAAAAAAACGCAGACGAACAGTATAACAAAATGGTAAATACACCGGTCTGGAAGCTTATTACAAAGCTCGCCATTCCGACAATTATTTCCATGCTGGTAACATCTCTGTATAACATGGCAGACACATTTTTTGTATCTCAGCTTGGTACAGAAGCAAGTGCAGCAGTTGGAATTGTATTCCCGATTATGTCGATTATACAAGCCTTCGGTTTTACTCTTGGAATGGGTTCGGGAAGTCTTGTTTCTATAAGACTTGGACAAAAGCGCAACGAAGAAGCGTCTGTTATCAGTTCTACGGCCTTTTTTGCAGCTTTGAGTGTTGGACTTCTTATTACCTGCTTTGGAAATATTTTTGCCCGGGCTGTCCTTGGTTTTGTCGGAGCCGATGAAACTGTTCTTCCTTTTGCCCGTGATTATGCCTTTTTTATTTTCTGGGGTGCTCCTTTCATGTGCGCATCCTTTGTTCTGAACAATGATTTACGTGCAGAAGGAAAAGCCTTTTTCAGTATGATTGCCCTTACAACTGGCGGCATTCTGAATATGATTCTGGATCCTTTCTTTATTTTCAATGAACTTCCTCTTTTTGGAACCAGACTTGTTCTAAAAGGATTCGGTTTTGGAATTCGAGGAGCTGCACTTTGTACGCTCATTTCTCAGTTCACAAGTTTCTGGCTGCTCTTTTCTTTTTATCTGAGACGAAAATCTATCTGTCATATAAGTATTAAAAATATTTCGAAAGATTTAAGAGTTCTTGGAAAAGTAACTGCAACAGGTCTTCCTTCTCTGGCCCGCCAGGGACTTGCAAGTATAGCTTCAATTCTATTAAACAGAAATGCAGCTCTGTTTGGAATTTCTGCAATTGCAGCAATGTCTATTGTCGGTAAAATCATAATGTTTATTGCAAGTATGATGATTGGAATTGGACAGGGCTTTAGTCCTGTAAGCGGATATAATTATGGTGCAAAACGTTATGACCGTGTAAAAAAAGCATATATTTTCCTTGTAGCAAGCGGAGCATGTGTTATGTCTGTATTTGCTGCTGCCGCTGTAATTTTTGCACCACAGATTATTGCAGCCTTTCGCAATGACCCTGGTGTTATTGAAGTTGGAACTGTTGCCTTACGCTGGCAGGCAGCCTTCCTTCCTCTTCATGCGTTGATTGTTGGAACAAATATGCTGATGCAGTCTACACGTCATATAAAAGCAGCAACCTTCCTTTCAATGAACAGGCAGGGTGTTTATTTTATTCCTGCCATTTTGATTTTACCTCAGTTTTTTGGACTTTTTGGTGTTGAAATAAGCCAGGCTGTAGCTGATTTATTCAGTACCTTTACTGCCATTCCTTATATGATCTGGTTCTTCAGAAAATTACCTCAAACAGAAACTACCACTTGTTAGTTATCCGACAAGCCGTTTTGGTTCACCAGTAAGTAAAATTCTAAGATTCAGTTTTATGTATGCACAGATTTCGCGAAGGTAACAGTGCGGAATATAAATAGCAGGACAATGTGCCGGAATTCCTTTTACATCTGTAAAGCCTATTCTTCGCGCGAGTCTTTCTGCTCTGCGTAAATGAAAGTGATTTGTCACAACTACAGTAGGAGTATCTAAAACCTCCTGTACGCTGATTCCTTTATATTCAGCAATCATTTTACAGCTGAACTGAAAATTCTGAATTGTATCCTTTGCCTGATCTTCAACAAGAATTCTTCCTGGCTCAATACCTCTGATTACAAGCTGATTCTTAAGTTCTGGAGCTTCTGCAAAAGGAAGCCATTTAAGAGTTCCTCCAGTTACAACACAAATTGAATCCGGATTCATTTTCAAATATTCTGCTGTTTTCTCAACTCTATTTATAACTGATTGTGGAAGCTTTCCATTTTTATCAATTCCACCGCCAAGTAAAATAACATGGTCAGCATTTTCATTTACTGAAACAATAGACGGATTAAGAATGAATATCAGATTAATTATCGAAATCAAAACACCTGCAGACAATAAACTAACGAAAGTTAGTTTTACCCACCTTTTCCAGGTGCTCCAGAAAGAGTGCCCTTTTTTAATTCTGTATATCACATGAAAAATCAGAAAAGCACCAAAGACAAACCAGATATGGTTAAATGAAACTACAATATCAAGAAAGGTGCCCGGATTTAACAGGATGAGAATGGCATCATAAGCAATGCAAAGAACTCCCAATATAATCAAAACTATATTCATAAATCTATTCCTTTTTACATATATATCGGCAAGTATAACTTGCCTCTGTGCCATTATTTCGATGAACCTAAAGCAACCCTTACAGCTTGCTTTTTAACGGTTCTTCGATTATAGACAAATCCCAGTTATGTTTTGGATAACGTCCTTTCATTTCTTTGCAGATTTCAACCCAGGCTCCCGTCCAGAAATGTTCCAGATCTTCTGTTACCTGTAGAGGACGATTTGCAGGCGAAAGCAGTCGTAAAAGAACTTTTTTTCCACAAATTTTCGGAGTTTGAAAGCAGCCAAAAATACGCTGAATTATTATTTCTATAACTGGTTGTATCACTGCCAGCTTTTCGTATTTTACTTTACAGCGTCTTCCATTTTCAAGAGTTAGTATTTCTGGTGCAAGACGGTCTATTTCTGCACCCTCAAGATACCAGTACAAAGCATCATAAACTGTAGAAGCTGTAAGTGTGTTTTTCCCACCAAGAAAAGGAGTAAGCCATTCATTTGCATTTAATTTTAATCTGGAATACAAGTTATTATGAATATCTTCTTCTTTTTCTGAATCTTGTAAATTTTGCTGTTCTATGAACTCTGCACGCAGTAAAAGACTTTCACATTTTGCATCAAATGGAAGACAGTCTATTCCTTTTTCTTTGATTTCTGTAAGCCAGGCCTGTGCATAATCACCCTCAGAAAGGGCAATTTTCTTTGAAGAAAGAACGATTTCTCCAAAGCATTTTACTTCAAATTTCTGCAAAGTCCCTTGAGTAAATGAGCAAATTTGTCGAATTTCGCTGTGTTTTTCCAAAAATTCATTGATTTTTGGCTCTTCAAGCTCGACTAAATCAAAAATTACAGCCTCTTTGTCACCTGCAGTTACATCAGGTGCACAAAGCCAGAGCGGAGCATTTCTATTATACAAACGGGCTTGTCTGCCTCCTGCAAACTTATATTCTGCAGGTTCTACACCAGCTTCACTTGTACGTTTAGCAAGTCTGTCAGGATAGCCGCTTAATATCAAAAAATCATATTCACTATCTTTTTGAGAATCTTTACAGTTACATCCCTTCAAACGACGTTCCAGATCAATAATAAACCTTTTTTGTAATTCAACAGATGAACGGGAATATGAACTGAACTTTATCAAAAGCTCCTGCCCTTCTCTGCTTAATTTTCCTGCACTTTTGTCAAAGGCCATTAGTGCAATTCCTGCCAGCCGTGGATGAATACCAAGAGTAAGCGCAGCTTTTCCTTTTTCTGTAATTCTTCCATCTTTTTTTATCATGCCTAACTGCTGTAAAAGCCTGACACTTTCTGTCCAGGCAGCAACAGAAGGACTATCCAGCCAGTCAATTCCTTCAACAGAATAAATGCCTCGTTCACTGCATTCAAGAACAAGCGGAACAAGGTCAGCCCTTAAAATTTCCGGAGGAAAATCTTTTACACGAACGTCGTGCTTTTCCCAAAGCCTTATACAGGTACCTTCGCAAAGACGGCCCGCACGACCTTTTCTTTGTTCAGCAGAAAACTCACTTTCTTTTTCTGTAGTCAGTTTTTCCATTCCGGTATTTATATCCATTCTGTTTACACGTGAAAGGCCGCTATCTATTACTACATTTACTCCCGGAACTGTAAGTGATGTTTCCGCAATTGCAGAAGAAAGAATTACACGCCTTTTGTCGGCAGGTCTTGCCGGTGAAATAATACGCTTTTGTTCTTCAAGAGAAATACTTGAATGAAGAATGCATAACTCATTTTCACTATCATCAGAGAATTCATTTGTTTCAAGAAGAGCTTCCTGCGCTTTACGTATATCAGAAATTCCAGGCAGAAAAACCAGAATATTACCAGAATCACCAGCATATCTTATTCCCTGCCGCACAGCACTTACTATAGATTTTTCCGGCTCATAAACCACATTCACCGCAAACTGCCGTCCAGGAATGGAAATTACAGGAACCTCTTCCGGTGGTTTCGGCAAGCTCAACCACCTTTGCAGCTTCTTTGTATCTATAGTGGCCGACATAATTACAACAAAAAGATCATCGCGTAGCTGCATGGCTTCTTTTAAAAAGGCCAGTGCAAGATCTGTGTTTACCGAACGCTCATGAAACTCATCAAGTACAACAACATTGTAATCCTCAAAAGCAGGATCACTCTGCAGCTGTCTCACAAGAATTGCTTCCGTAACAACTTCAAGCCGCGTCTCACACGTTATCCTGCTTTCCAGATGAATTTTATAACCAACCTCTTCCGGTTTTTCAGTCAGTTCACCAACACGATTTGCCACGCCTAACACCGCAATCCGCCGTGGTTCAGTCATAATTATTTTACCGGAAAAATGTTCAAGCAGAGCAAGCGGCAAAACTGTAGATTTTCCTGCAGCTGTTTCTGCAGTTAATACCAAAAAATGTGACGGGGATTTTTTAAGCGTATCACAAATCTGTTCCAGGTATGAAGTAATCGGAAACTTTTGTATTTCTTCTGTCATATTATTTTTTCAAAACAATTATTGTAAGATCATCATTCTGTTCACGACTGCCACAGAAAGAATAAATACTGTTTGCAATAAAATTAACCTGTTCAGCAGACGAGCGGCCAATTACAACTTTTGCTGCTTCCAGTAGCCTCTCTTTACCAAAATATTCGTCGTTTTCATTCTTGATATCAACAACACCGTCAGAAAAAAGAATCAGTTCATCTCCATCTTCAAAATCATAAAACATGGATTCAAAATAAACAGGAAAGCCTGCAATACCTATAACACCTACAGACTTTTCACTAAGTTTTATAAAATTACATTCACCTGTTTTTTTTCTGTAAAGAATTGGAGCCGGATGTCCTGCATCTACAAGTTCAAATTTATCTTCAAAAAGACGAACCAGAGCACCCGTAAGATAATTCTGTATTTCACCTTTTTCTTCGATTACACGGTCATTGATTCTATTTACAATTTCCCAAAGCTCTACATCTTTTTGATTATAAAATTCCTGATGAATAATATTTTTCACAAGCATTGTTACAAGACCAGATGAAATTCCATGTCCCGAAACATCAAAAACTCCAAGTCCGTCAAGCCTGTCGCCAGTTTTATAAAAATCATAAAGGTCGCCGGAAACTCCAACCATAGGACGGCTGAAATAAGCAACTTCATATTTTTTTATATTATCAACATCTTGTCTGAAAAAACTCTGCTGAATTACCGAAGCCATTTTGATTTCATTTTCCAGCGAATTACTATGGTTTTTCAAATACATCTCAATTCGATAAACAACACGTGTATAAATTAAAATCACAAAAATAACCATGAAAACTGTGATTGTAATATTCATACAACGGATTGCAAATATAACTGTTTGCGGCACATCATAATGCGGCTCAATATTTCTGCATGAAAAATAAATATACAAAAGTGAGCTTATGGCAGTTACCGGAAACGCATAACGTTTTTTATTTTCAAAAACAAGGAAGGGTAAAAGTCCCATCAGCAAAATAAAGGAATGGAAACTACAATATGAGCCCAAAAAATAATCTGCCATTATCTGATGCACAATTACTTCAAACAGAGCAATCAAGTATGGCAAAACATAGGATTTTAACTTTGGAATGAAAATAAGAATTAAAAGGAAAATAGCAATACTGAAAAAGTTATAGTAGAACATCTGCTGTATATCAATAATGTGAAAAAAAATACAAATAGCAATATGATATAAAAGCGAACATGCTGTAACAAAAAATGAAACAACTCTTGCCCGCTGATAAGAAGAGGTAAGACTATTCAATCCTTTTTTCACTTTCTGTTTCAAATTCATTACTAAATTATATCTTGTTTTTACAGTTTTGACACCTTTATTTTTTGAATAGTGATAATTTCCAAATAAATAAAAAATCATTTAATTAATAGAAAAAGTAGCCTATAATATAAGAAGAAGAGTTAAAACATTTAATTAAGGAGAGTTTTTTGAAAAAACATTTCAAAATATTTTTGACATTCCTTCTATTTACAATTTCAACATCTCTTTTCGCAGAAAATGATATTAATTTGATTCGCCTTGATGGTAAATGGGAATTATTCTTAAAAAAAACTCCAGAGCAAACCTTTACACTTATTGATAAAAAACAGCCTGCTGATTTTATGTGCGAAGTTCCTGGTGACTGGAATAAAGAAATTAAAGCCTTTGGTCAAACTGCTCCAGAAACTTACGGCTGCTACAGATACGTTTATGAAAAACTTCAGCCAGATAAAGAATATGCAATTTTCATGAATGAATCTCCCGGAACTTCCAGTGCGATTTACATTAACAGAAAGAAAACAGCTCAAAGCGGAAACCCTTTCCCACTTGCAAGTCCTGATTTTTCTGAGAAACTTAATTCCTATGTAAAATCTAATTCTGTAAGCAAACCGATTTTATGTACCTTTTATCCGGATAAAAATGGAAATGCTGAAATCATAATTTTTGTTTCTAACTATTTTTATAGAAAAGGCGGTCTTTGGGACACTGTATTCTTTGGCACAAGTAAAATAATTTCTCAGTTCAATACATTATCTCTTGTTTTGTATTCCATCATTATCGGAAGTCTTTTATTCATCAGCCTTTTGAACATTGTGCAATTTCTTTTCAATCATAAAAGAATTGAATATCTTTATCTTGGTCTTGCATCCTTAGTTTTTGCCCTGCGAGTTGGTACTGCCGGTTATTCTTCTTTTTCAATTCTTTTTCCAAAGATGCCATTAGAAATCATATCTAAACTTGAATTTCTTGCTTTATGGGTAGCTCCAATTTCCATACTGCAAATGTTATTTTCGATTTATCCTTCAAAGACACGTTTTATTGTTTTTAAATTTATAAAAGAAAAAGCTCTGCGCCATTCAATCATCACAATTTTGGCAGCTTTTGGAATTCTTTCTCTTGTACTTCCTGCTTATTATTCAAACCGTCTCGTTCCTGTAATGCAGATAGGAATGGGAATCATTGCGCTTTATGTTGTTATATTCAGTATATCTAATTTAATCAAACAAAAAAAATATTCACTCTACAATTTCTTAAGCTATTTTACTTTGTGTATAGGAGCCTTTGTTGATACAGCTTATACAAAAATAAAAACCTTAATGCCTATTTCACTCTTTCCTTTCTTCATTGTAATTTTTGTTGTAATTCAGATTATTATGCTTGCGGCAATTCAGAATGATGTTTATAAAACAACGACAAAAGCTTCTAATGATTTGAAACGCCTTAACGAAGCTTATCTGCGTTTTGTTCCAAAAGAATTCCTGCAGTTGCTTAACAAAGATTCTATTACAAAAACAAAACTCGGTGATTACTCCAATATTGAAATGAGTATTATTTTCTCAAAAGTAGACATTGAATGTAAAAAATCTAAACCATCTCTTGAAGATCATTTTGTAATATTCAATGAATATCTTAAATTAGTTTCACCTATCATAAAAAAATATGACGGATTTGTAAGTAAATTCTTAAGCGGCGGTTTTATGGCTCTCTTCCCGAATTCCGAACTTGATGCAGTAAGAACCGCCCTGGAAATAAATGACTGTGTAAAACGCTTTAATCAATCAGATATATGTAAAAATTATGAAATAAATCCTTACATTGCAGTTCACTACGGAAAAATGATTATTGGAACAATTGGTGAAGAAGGCCGTCTGGATGATACTGTAATTTCTGACACAGTTAATACAGCAGCACGAATAGAAAGTGTTTGTGAAAGATTAAAGAAAAATATTATCATTTCACATTCTTTAGAAGAATTAATGTCGCAGAATAATACACTTCAATACGAAATCAAAGAGCTTGAAGCAATGTATGTAAAAGGAAAAGAAAAGCCACTTCAGCTTTATGAATTATCAAGAAAAAGTAAAAAAACAACAGGAGAGGAATCATGAAAAAAATAATTGTTTTTCTGTCTTTGCTTTTTATTTTATTTCAATTGAATGCCCAGGGCTCTGTTTACAAAATTGAAAAACCAGAAAATCTGATGAATTCAAAAATCAGTATAGAAACAAATTGGGATTTTTACTGGGGAAAATTTGTCCCGCCTTATGATAAAAATTCAAAACCTGATATCGTAGTTTCTGCACCTTCAGACTGGAATAAATACCCTCTTTCAGATGATATCCAGAAAATTACTAAAACAGGAAAGGGCTCCGGAACTTACCGTCTCACATTAACAAACCTCATTCCAGATACAAAATATGTTTTTCCAGTTTATAAATTAGCATATACAGCTTTTACAATTTATGCAGATAATGAACTCATTTATCAGGCAGGTAATCCTGTTACAGAATGGGAAAACACAATTGCCGAACAGAATTTTGAAACAGCTGCCTTCTTTCCTAAAAGTGATGGGACTGTAACTCTTACAATTTTTGTTTCTAATGATATTTACCGCAAAGGTGGTTTACGTGGCAAAATAACTCTCTGTGAAGAACAATATTATAAAGATACACATTACAGAAGTCTGTGTAGCTACAGTATTTTTTCCGGAATTCTTTTAATGATTGTTCTCTACTCTATTTTGATATTTATCATCAAGAAAGAAAAATCGTATTTATATCTGGCATTACTGATTCTTACAATTTATACACGAATTGTTTCTTCTATTTTTCCTTTGCTAAAAACACTCTTCCCTGCACTTCCTTTTTCCATGATGCTGAAAATTGAATTTATTTCTATTTTCTGTATTCCGGGTTTCATTACTCTTTATATTGATTCTTTAAACAAAAATATTTTTAAATATATACCAGCAAAAATTCTTGCTGTACCATCTTATATTTTTCTGATTCTTGATTTTGTTCTACCAATTCATCTCGCAAATCGACTGGTTCCATTTGAACAGATTTATATGTACAGCATTTTAACTATTGATTCTTTATTGTTTATTTTGAGTACTATTAAAAAACCAGATTTTCTTAGTTCTCTTGCTATCCTTTCTCTTGTATTTCTTGCAATTGGAGCAACAGGTGATATTCTCCTTATAAATCACATTTCTTTCCTTCATGGCCTACAGCTGCTGGCTCCTTCTTTCGTACAATTTGCTATCTGGCAGATTATTCTTCTTGCCTATATACAGAATAAAAATTACCAGAATATTCTTGATATAAACCAAAATCTTGTAGAAATGAATAAAGCATATTACCGCTTTGTACCTAAAGAATTTCTTGAACTTTTAAGTAAAAAGGATATTACAGAAGTTCAACTCGGCGAATACAAGGTTTCAAAAGCTGCGGTACTTTCTGCTGATATACGAAACTTTACTGCGATTTCTGAAAAGCTTGTTCCTATTCAGGTTTTTGATTTACTGAATTCTTATCTTCGTCGTGTAGCTCCACTTATCAGAAAATACAATGGAATTATTGAAAAATATCTTGGAGATGGAATCATTGCAATTTTCCCGAACAGCGCAGAAGCTGCTCTTAACTGTGCCATCGAAATACAGGAAGAAATGATAAAGCTCCGTGAAGAATTTTCTGAACGAGGAATGCCTCAGATAAGAATCGGAATTGGTATTCACTACGGAAATATTGTCATCGGAACCGGCGGCAATAATGAACGAATGACAGAAATTTCTCTTTCAAAAGATATTGATATTGCAATAAAAACAGAAAGCGAAACCAAGATTTTCAAACATCCTATTCTAGCTACTGTTCAAGCTATCAGTAATGCAGCTAATGAAGCCAGAAAAGAAGGCAGAAAATTTTCTTTCTGCGGAAAAACTGTTACAGAGAATTCTAATCTTCATGATAAATCATTAAAGCTTTTCTCAATTTATAATGAACAGATTGGTGATGTTCTTTAATCTTTCTTTTTCTCTTTAACTGTTATATCTATTTTTATCATTCTTGTACGTTTTGTTTTTTTTTGACATAATATATTAAATCAGGAAGTGAGGGTATTTCTATGGGTTCAATTATAAAAAAACGTTCAGACTATATTTCTTGGGACGAATATTTTATGGGAGTTGCAAAACTTGCAAGTCTCCGTTCAAAAGATCCTAATTCACAAGTTGGTGCTTGTATTGTTGATCAGGATAATAAAATCCTTTCTATGGGTTATAACGGTTTTCCACGCGGCTGTTCTGATGATGAATTTCCCTGGGCTCGCGAAGGTGATACTCTCGAAACAAAATACGCCTATGTTACTCACAGCGAATTAAATGCAATTTTGAATTATCGCGGTGGTTCACTGGAAGGCTGTAAAATTTATGTTACCCTATTCCCTTGTAATGAATGTGCAAAAGCAATAATCCAGAGTGGAATTAAAACTGTTGTTTTTGCAGAAAATAAATATGACGGAACTCCATCTGTTGAAGCTTCCAAAAAATTAATGAATGCTGCTGGTGTACGTTATTATCAATATCAACCAACCGGCAAAAAGCTGGAAATAAATGTTTAATAAGACTAACAAAATTAGATTTATCCTCTTCTTTTCTCTTCTTAGTTTTTTATTTATTGGATGTAAAACAACAGAAACTATAACACGTAATTACGTCCAGCATGATATTGAATATGATTATGAAGTAGAACCTCAAATTCCTTTTGCGATTTCAAATGATGTACATTTCGAAGAAACTGATGATCCTGATTACAAATATATTTTCATAAGACTTTATAATCCTATTTATAGTAATCCTTTATATATTGCAAATTTCTTGCAAGGCGGTTTATCTCTTACAAAGACAGAAGATGTTCCAGACTTAAGTCATTCTGCAATTAATTTTTCCCTGGATGATTGTTTTTATGGACTAACTTTTGGAGGAAAATATCAGCTTGCAGAAGAAAACTGTCGTTCTCCACAAGATAATAAATACATGAAACATTGTGACCCTGCTAAGTCAGAACAAATTACTTATGCACTCAAAGTTTCTGAAAAAGAATTTGAAGATACAAAAGTATTTATAGAAAAATATGCCGCCAGTACAAAACTCAAATATGCTTCTTTGAAAAATATCAAAATTGGTATATGGTTCATTGGAAAAAGATATTTTACCAATAAAAAATACCGGGCTTTTGGAACTGCAAAATATCCAAAAAGTGCAAAAAATAAAATTGTAGATATAAACTCTGATGATCTTGAATATCGTTTTGTCTGTTCAACTTTCCTGGCTTACGTTCTTTATAATACTGTAGATTCTGTAAGGCAATTTTTTGATGAGCATAACATTAAATACGAATATATGAATGTTACAGATCTCACCTTCATACCAGGTTTAGTTCCACTTTTTTACTCAAACTGGGAAAATTATGAAAAAGCCGCAAAAGTTTTTGTCGAACAGTATCCTGAATTTAAGAAATATTTGTCCGAATAATCAATTTGACTAATTATTTTCAAAACAGTATTCTTTTCGCATTATGATTATTGATTTTCACTGTCACATATATCCTGAAAAAATTGCCGAAAAAGCTTCTAAGAGTGTCGGCGATTTTTATAACTATCCAATGAAATATCACGGAAGCCCTGAAGAACTTCTTGAAAGCGGTTCAAAAATCGGAGTTTCTAAATATGTAATTTTACCTGTTGCAACAAAAGCAATGCAGGTTGAGCCTTCTAATAATTTTACTATTGAACAATGCGAAGAACATCCTGAATTTATTGGCTTTGGAACCATGCATCCTGATTATGATAATTATGAAGCAGAACTTCATCGAATAAAAGCAGCTGGCCTTCGTGGTATAAAACTTCACTCTGATTTTCAGAAATTCCAGATTGATGCAGCCCGCATGGATAATGTTTATGACATCATGACAGATCTGGAAATGCCACTGATTATGCATGCCGGAGATTACCGCTATGATTTTTCTGGCCCACAGAGAATTTTAAATCTTCATAAAAAGCATCCAAAGCTTACTTTGATTGCAGCTCATTTTGGCGGTTATACTGAATGGGATAATTCAATGAAGTATCTTGTTGGAGAAGATGTTTATTTTGATACTTCAAGTACTTTGGAATGGCTTTCGTTAGATAAAGCTAACAAAATGATTCGTGCACATGGGGTAGAAAAATTCTTGTTTGCTTCTGATTTTCCAATGTGGGATCACGAAGAAGAATTAGAAAGATTTAATCGCCTTGATTTATCCGACGAAGAACGTGAAATGATTCTGAACAAAAATGCAGAAAAATTACTGAAGCTATAACTGTTCTGTCATTCCCTGACTCTACCTTGTCATCCCGAACTTAGGGAGCGACGGCTGTAAGCCGTAAAAATGCTCCAGTGGAGCATTTTTAGCGAGTCTCCGAGCAGCTATGTTGCGAAGGGGCAGGGATCTAATACAAGATACTTAAATCAATTCAGTATGACATGGCTTTAAAAATCACTCCGCCTCCAACAATAACTCCATCCTTATAAAGCACTGACGACTGTCCAGGTGCAACTGCCCTTTGCGGCTGCTCAAAAGTTATCTTCCAGGGTTGACCCCGATACTTAACAGCCTCTTTTTCATCACAAACATAACGTTCAATATGAGCCGCTGCCGGCTTGCTGGCCAATCTGATTTTTACCATTGCATCAAAGCCTTCTGTTGGTTCAACACCAGCCGGCCATACAAAATCATCTGCAATCAAAGTATTTGAATTAAGAGCTTCGTTTGGTGCAAGAACTACAACATTATTCTTAGCATCAATCGAATGAACATAAACAGGATAATTTACTGCCACACCAAGTCCACGTCGTTGACCTACAGTATAATGTTCAATACCGCGATGCTTTCCAAGAACATGTCCATCAAGATCAATAATATCACCCGGAACAGAAGGTTTATCGGCAAAGAGAATATCAAAATATTCTTCACCAATAAAATCCTGACTTTCTTCACGGTTAGCTGCTTCAAGACCGGCTTTGTGAGCAAGTTCAAAAACCTCACTCTTTTTCATTACAGCAAGCGGGAATCTGACTTTTTCCAATGTTTCTGAAGGTAAGCGATACAAAAAATATGTCTGATCTTTTGAAATATCTTCAGCACCAGCAATCATACAAGGTCTTTTATCAGAATCAAAAAGTCCTGTTTCTGGACGAACAATTTTTGCATAATGACCGGTACAAAAATAATCAAACTTAATTCCAAGATTTTCGATACCCTTTAAAAGTGCACCAAACTTAATCATCATATTACAACGGATACATGGATTTGGTGTACGTCCACTGCGATATTCACTTTTAAAATATTCAAGGATTTCTTTGCGATAGTTTTCTTTTACGTCTATTACATGATATTCAATTCCATGAGCCTCGCAAAAACGCTTACATTCTTTTATATTTTCTTCTTCGCCAGGACCAAAACAGGCTTCGCGGGTTTTGGTTCCTGTATGGATTTCCGGAAGACTTCCATCCCAAAGCGACATAGTTGCACCAATAACCTTGCAGCCTCGTTCCAGCAGCAAAAGGGCAGTAAGAGTAGAATCTACACCACCCGACATTCCAACTACAACTGTATCTCCAGCCTTTGGCATTTCCTGCATTTCGTAATTCATAAGAAACCTACATATAATCACACGGTGGTTGAGTAGGCGATAGCCGTATCGAAACCACCTGCTTATTAAACTCTTTTCCCTACTATATCACAAGGTAAAATAATATAAAAGTAAATTTAAAAATATCTTTTTTTAAAAAAGTAGGTTAAAATATATGTATAAAATCGTTTTTATAAAGAGGGAATTATTATGGCAATGAGACTTGTTACACGATCTGATTTTGACGGACTTGCATGCGGAGCACTTCTTCTTGAAGCCGGCGTTATTGATCACTGGAAATTTGCTCATCCAAAAGATTTACAGGACGGGCTTATCCCGATAGACAGCAATGACTGTCTAGCAAACGTTCCATTTGTAGAAGGTTGTGGTCTTTGGTTTGATCATCATTCAAGTGAATTTGAAAGAAATCAACTTGAAGGAAAATATAAAGGCGAAAGCCGCATAACTCCATCTTGCGCACGTATTATTTACGAATATTACGGCGGAAAAGAAAAGTTCCCAAACTTTGATGATATTATGACTGCTGTTGATAAAGTGGATTCTGGCAATCTTACAATTGATGAAATCCAGAATCCAAAAGGCTGGATTCTTGTTGGCTTTTTAATGGACCCAAGAACAGGTCTTGGCCGCTGGCGTGAGTTTACTGTACCTAACTATGAGCTCATGGAAAAACTCATGGTTGCCTGCCGCGATAAATCAACAGAAGAAATTCTTGCAATGCCTGATGTACAGGAAAGAATTGAAGTTTATAATGAACAGACAGGAAAATTCAAAGAAATGGTAAAGGCACACACAATTACAGAAGGAAATCTTATTATTACTGATTTGCGTGGTGTTAATCCTATTTATACCGGAAACCGCTTTATGATTTACTCTATGTATCCTGAGCAGAATATTTCGGCATGGATTGTAAGCGGTCGTGGTGGACAGGGATGTTCTGCTGCCGTTGGTTACAGTATCTTAAACAAGACAAGTAAAGTAAATGTCGGAAGTTTGATGCTGAAATATGGTGGCGGTGGTCACGAAAAAGTAGGTACCTGCCAGTTCACAAACGAGAATATGGAAAGCGACTTACCAAAGATGCTTGCAGAATTGAAGGCTATGGCAAACGCTTAGTTATTTGGCAAAAATATAATATTATGCTAAAATGAAAACGGTGGTTGAGTACCTGCAAAGCAGGTGTATCAAAACCACCGTTTTTTTAATTTAAATGGTAGAACATGAAAAATAAAGTTTTTCTCGAAGGCATGCGAGACGGCCTTCCTATTGGTCTCGGGTATTTTGCAGTTTCTTTTTCTCTTGGAATTGTTGCACGTAATGCAAGCCTTACTCCACTACAGGGTTTTATAGCCAGCTTTTTTTGTGTTGCTTCTGCAGGTGAATATGCTCTATTTACATCAATGCAGACAGCAGCTTCTTTCATAGAAATCGCATTGATAACTCTTGTTGTAAATGCGCGTTATCTTCTTATGAGTACTGCTCTTACACAACGCTTTGATTCAAAGACTCCTTTACTTCATCGCTTTTTTATTGGTTTTGGTGTAACTGATGAAATCTTTGGAATTACAATAGCAAGACCAGGATACATAAATCCTTTTTATAATTATGGAGCTTTACTAGTTGCGATTCCACTTTGGAGTATTGGAACTTCACTTGGAATTATAGCTGGTAACTTTTTACCAACTCGTGTAGTCAGCGCACTTTCTGTTGCTCTTTATGGAATGTTTCTGGCTATAATCGTTCCTCCTGCAAAAAAGAATATTGTAATTATGGTTTCTGTACTTGTAAGTTTTGCAGCAAGTTTTGCTTTTACCAAACTACCGTTAGTTAGCCAACTTTCTGGTAGCACACGTACTATAATTCTTACAGTTGTAATTTCAAGTATTGTTGCTTTAATTAAACCGATTCCTGATGATAACAATGATTAAGTGATTAAATCTGATTCAAACGATAATCCGGTGTTTGAGTAGTTTGAATGACATTTCGAAATCACCTTTATGGAGATTAAATTATGAATTCATATATTTATTTATCTATTTTTACAGCTTTTTTTGTTTCTTATTTAATTCGAGTTCTTCCTCTTACATTAATTCGTAAGCCAATCAAAAATCGCTTTATAAAATCATTTTTGTATTATGTACCTTACATAACTCTTGCAGTAATGACATTCCCTTCCATCATAGAAGCTACACAGTCTCCTATTGCAGGCATAATCGCACTTGCTGTTGGAATTATTTTATCTTATATAGGACTTGGACTTTTCCCTGTTGCCTGTGCCTGCTGTGCTGTTGTATTTATTGCAGAATTATTTTTGTAAGTCGATTTAATTACTCAGCTATCTGAACACTCTGTAATTTATAGTACTCACCCTTTTTTGCAATAAGCTCTTCATGAGTACCAAGCTCGACTATTCCATGGTCATTTACAACAGCAATCTTATCTGCATTTTTTACTGTAGAAAGGCGGTGAGCTATTACAAGAGTAGTACGGCCTTTAGAAAGAGCATCAAAAGAATGCTGAATCTTTATTTCTGTTGCTGTATCAAGGGCAGAAGTTGCTTCATCAAGAATAAGAATAGGTGGATTCTTGAGGAAGCATCGTGCAATAGAAACTCTCTGTTTCTGGCCGCCGCTTAATTTTATACCTCGCTCTCCCACCACAGAATCATAGCCGTTTGGCATGAACATAATGTCATCGTGAATTTTGGCCCTTTTTGCTGCAAGAATGATTTCCTCATCAGTGGCATCAGGTTTACCATAAGCAATATTTTCACGGATTGTTCCGGCAAATAAAAATACATCCTGCTGAACAATTCCAATCTGACTGCGAAGTGAATGCTTTTTTATCTTTTGAATATCAATTCCGTCAAGACTGATTGAACCGCCGGTAATTTCATAAAAACGTGGAATCAAATTACAAATAGTAGATTTTCCACCACCACTGGCCCCGACAAGTGCAAACTTTTCTCCGGAATGAATATCCAGATTAATATTTTTCAAAACAGGAAAATCCGGAGTATAAGAAAAGTCAACATTCTTAAAACTGATATTACCTCTTGCTGAAAGAATCTCTACAGCATCAGGAGCATCAGCAGGCTCAGGCTCAGTTTTCATAATTTCTATAAATCTGTTAAAACCGGCCATTCCTGTAGCAAACTGTTCAACAAAATTGTTTAGTTTTTTAATTGGTCCAACAAAGCTTGCTACAAATAAGTTAGCTGCAACTAAGTCTGGCAGAGTCATTTTCCCTTTCATAATAAAATAACCGCCCACAGCCAGGGTAAGCAAAGAAAGTAAATTATTGCAGAATTCAATATTAGAAAAGAAGCTTGCCATATAACGAAAGCGGCTTTGCTTTGCAGCACTATACTGTTTATTATAAAAGTCAAAACGAGCACGCTCATAATCTTCATTTGCAAACCCTTTTGTAACCCGAATACCAGAGATGCTGGATTCCAGACCAGCGTTTACTTCTGCAGTTGTCTCTTTTACCTTAGCAGAGGCTTTAGAAAGATTACGACGAGAAGTAAAAACGATAAAAAAGATAGCAGGCAACATTATAAAAACAATAATTGCAAGCTCCCATCTGATTGTCAGAAGAAGAATAAAAGAACCTATCAGATTCAGCATGGCAATAGAAAAATCTTCCGGCCCATGATGAGCAAGCTCTGTAATTTCAAAAAGATCGGTAGTTGCACGTGACATGATTTTTCCCGTGCGGTTTGTATCGTAAAAACTGAAAGGCAATTCTTCAAGATGATCAAAAACATCCCGTCTCATATCCTGCTCAACGCGGTTTCCAAAAACGTGTCCCCAATAAGCGACAAACCAGTTACACATTTTATGAATACAAAAGCCAATGAGCAGAATTCCAACCAGCGTCAAAAAAGTTTTAAGCTGATGATTTGGAATAAGTGTATTAAGCGCATAACGTGAAAACATCGGGAAGGCAACATCAATTGCAGCCATACAAAAAGCACAAAGCATATCAGCAATAAAAAGTCTGATATGAGGTTTATAATAAGAGAAAAATATGTTAAGCGGTTTTTTAGAAAAGTCCATCATTTTAATAATATCAGAATGATATAATAAATTACAACACATCTCTGTCATTGCGAGGAGCGAAGCCCTGGGAGAGAAGCGACGAAGCAATCTATTTTATACATTACTTCACTTCATTCTCAATGACACCCTTGACCCACTAATCACTGTCTTTTTATAATGCCTTATGTTTGATTATCTTTTCTTTGATCTCGACGGAACACTCACAGACCCAGCCCAGGGAATTACAAATTCTTTTATCCATGCACTAAAATATTTTGGAATTGAAATTCCTTCCTACGAAACTCTTTGTACATTTATCGGACCACCATTGCCAGAAACTTTCAAAACTCAATTCAGCTTTGATGAACAGAAAGTCGCAGAAGGTGTAAAAAAATATCGTCAATATTTTGCAACAAAGGGCCTGCTAGAAAATTCAGTTTATCCTGGAATCCCGGAACTCCTGGCTGGTCTTAAAGCTGCAGGAAAAAAGTTAGTCGTGGCTACCTCAAAACCGGAAGAATATTCAATTCGCATTATAGAACACTTTGGCCTGGCACAATATTTTGAAAATGTCTGCGGAAGCCTGATGGATGAAAGTCGCAGTAAAAAAGACGAAGTTATTGCATACGCAATCGAGCGCAATCACATATCGGATAAATCAAAAATCCTGATGATTGGAGACCGCAAGCACGACATTCTTGGCGCAAAAAAAATCGGCCTCAAGTCCTGCGGAGTTCTCTTTGGCTATGGAAGCCGCAAAGAACTTGAAGAAGCCGGAGCCGATTTTATATCAGAAAATGTTTCACGATTAGACAAAATCTGCAGACAATAAAATAATTGAAAACTAACTACTGGAAGTCTCCTTTTTATTTATAAACTAACGTTAGTAAGTTTACAAGATATTGTTTTAACAGTATTATAAAATCATAAAATGAAAAAACAATTCAAAAACTATCGACTGTTAGTTACTAGTTTGATTATACTTATCTTTTTCATACTAACAATCGTAAGGAATCAGAAAATGAAAAATATCCCTATAAATCCCGAAGAAACAAATCCATTCACTATGAGAAAATCCTCCTCCTACATCATCCCCGCAGACTTCCCGGATCCAGATATTATCCGTGTAGACAATACTTACTACATGGTAAGTACTACAATGCACTTTATGCCGGGCTGCGTAATTCTGCGCTCTCATAACCTCGTAGACTGGGAACATGCAGCTTATGTTTACGACGAACTTGAATCCACAGAAAAAGAGACTCTAGCAGACAATAAGGGAGCCTACGGAAAAGGAATGTGGGCTGCCTGTATTCGTCATCACAAGGGTAAATTTTATATTTCTTTTGTTGCAAATGACACAGGAAAGACCTATTTGTTTACATCTGAAAAAATCGAAGGTCCATGGCAGCGTTCAGAAATAAAAGGCTTTTATCATGATATGTCGCTACTTTTTGATGATGATGGCCGTGTTTACTGTGTGAGCGGAAATATGAATATAACACTTACAGAAATGGAGGCAGATCTTTCTGGACCAAAAGCTGGAGGAATTAATAAAGTAATAATCCGCGATAATCCCGAAAATGTGATTTTGGGTTATGAAGGAAGCCATATTTATAAGATTAACGGAAAATACTACATCTTCTTTATTCATATGCCAAAAGGAAAGATGCGTACAGAAGCCTGCTATGTTTCTGATAAAATTGACGGCCCTTATACCGGAAAGGATGTTTTGTGCTCAGATCTGGCAAACTGGAACAGTGGAACAGCCCAGGGTGGAATTGTTCAGGCTCCAAACGGAAACTGGTACTCTATCGTATTCCAAGACCACGGTGCTTTGGGTAGAATCCCGGTTTTAGTACCTGTAAAGTTTGATGATGATTTCCCTGTATTTGGAGCAGCCGGTTTTACGCCAAGAGAAGTAACTGTCCCTGATCTGCGCCCGGATTATCAGTATAAGCCTCTTTACAGCAATGACTTTACAAATCCGGCCTGGCAGTGGAATCATATTCCTAATAAAGCTCTTGTTAAGCTTGAAGCTGATACTTTCACTGTAAAAACTGATAAAATCTGCAAAAATGTAGTTCAGGCAGCAAATACTCTTACACAAAGAACTTTTACAGAACACTGTGCAGGTAGTGTAGAAGTTGATGTATCAAAACTGAACAACGGAGACATTGCAGGACTTTGCGCACTCGAAGGTGAATATGGATTTATAGGAATCACCAAAAAAGATGATAAATACAAGCTTATTATCGCAGAACATAAGATTCCATATAGTCCGTGGTCTATGGGAGTCTTTGATGATGAAGAACCAGTAATTACCACTGAAAAAGATCTTTCTTCTCCAAAACTTAAATTAAAGGCAACTTTCAATTTAGAACACACAAAAGAGCAGGTTCAATTTGCTTTTAGTGAAAATCTGGATGAAAAAGAAGCTTTTGAAGATTTTGGCGATCCAGTAAAGCTTCGTTATACTTTGGATCAGTTTGTAGGTGTTCGTTTTGCATTATTCTGCTATTCAACAGAAAAAACAGGCGGAAGTACTTCTTTTAAGGAATTTAAGCTTGATTTACTCTAAAGCAAAAACAGAAGACATTGAAAAAGTATTCTCGATATTCTCTGCAGCAATAAAACATATGGAAGAACAGGAAATCCATCAGTGGGACGAGATATATCCTGATTTAAAGATAATTTCAGAAGATATCAGCAAAAAACAGATGTATATTGGTAAAAAGGATGGAAAGCCTGCAGTTTGCTTTGTTTTACGTGAAGAATGCGATGAAGAATATAAAAATGGTAAATGGCAGTGGCCTGATGCAAGATTCTGTGTAATTCACAGATTATGTGTTTCTCCGGACTTCCAGAATCAGGGAATAGCAGGAGAAACCCTGAATTATATTGAAAAGCTTTGCAAATCCCAGGGATATGATTCTATTCGCCTGGATTGCTTTATAGAAAACCCATATTCAAGGAAACTCTATGATAAAGCCGGATATTCTGTAGTTGGCTACGCAGACTGGAGAAAAGGCCGTTTTGAATTGAGAGAAAAGAAGATTTAGCACTTATTTTATCCATCCTGATATTTTCCAAAAATTATCAGAAAGTAAATATAAAAAAGATTGAATTAAGAATTTGCTAAACATTTGTTAAATAAAGCACATAATTTAGCTTCTAAAAAATTGTAGAAGAATTGAACTTTGCATCAGGGATTTTAATAAAAAATCCTTTACTTTTTACAATAATCATAGATTTCTTAAAAAAGAACCATTTTTGCATTTTATTTAAAATCATCGAAAAAAAGTCTAACAAACGGTCGTATTATTTTAAAGTTAACGACCATTTATTAGTTTTTAAAGTTAACAACCGTTTGTCAGTTTAAGATTTGTTTCACGTGGAACATAAACATAATTATTTATGATTTTAATCTTAATTCTATCTTAACTTCATTTCAGCACAATGTTTCACATGAAACATCATAAAAAATATTTTAATTTGTATTTAGACATTAAAATTTTCTTTATCAGTCTAAATAACAACTTATGTTCCACATGAAACATTATTCACTTTAGGACTCATCTTGATTTTAAATTAGAAATGAAAAGACCAGTATAATTTCAAAACCCAATTCATATTGTTTATTCCTTTTTTTCTTTCAATAATTACCAAAATATGTTTCACATGAAACACTTTATTTGTAGAAAATGAACTATATCTAATCTACTATTATCTGTCTGATTAATATTACATTCCACGTGAAACATAAATTTATACTCTCCACTATTCTATTCTTTATATCATTAATGTTTCACATGAAACAGTTATAAATTTTGAAACTTTATATTATATGATTCTCATTAATAACAAATTAAAAACCAAGATATTTTCCGTCAGTAAATTAAATAACCTTTTCTGGTTGTTTCACATGAAACATTTAGTTTTAATTTCCTTTATTTTTGTTAATCCACAATAACAACAAAGTTATCCACATTGTTTTTTTAAAATTGTGGATAACTTGTAGATTATGTGGATAAGTGAATTTTTGATGTTTCACGTGGAACAAAACTGTCTGGATATAAAAAAAGGGCAACCGATTTATTCGGTCAGCCCTTCTGCCTGATGTATATATATAATCACCCTAGAACTAAATACTTTAATAAATAGCTCGTACCCTTCTTCTATATTATTTAGCAAAACTTTTATTTTGTCAATAATATTTTAAAACTTTCTAACTAACGATTGTTAGTTGTTTTTCCTAACTTTCGTTAGTTATCTACATCTAGTGCCATTTCTACTTTACTTTAGAATCTGAATACTAGATATAGAACATCTCGTCCAGTTCGGCAAGCACAGCTTGCCTCTGAGACGTTTTTTCGTTGAACCTAAATGTTTAAGGCCGCTGGCGGGTCGGCCTTCTATAGCAAGGCGTTAAAAAAATTGCACTGCAATTTTTAGCCTTACCACCATCCCCGCTGTCGCAGCCCGTTTTTTTACGGTTCTTCGATTTTAGTCATCATCGGCCTGAACTTTGTCCAGTCCTACGATGAAGTCTGGCTCAGTAACACGAACTACGTTTACACCGCTGGCTCCTGTTCCCTGTTCCTTTATATCTGTTGCCTTAAAGCGCAGTGTTTTTCCCTGGCTTGTCATGCAGACGACTTCATCTTTATCTTTAACGTTGATAGCTCCTATGATTTCACCCTTAGATTCCGTGTTTCCAAAGATTCTCTGCCCGCCTGTTCCACGGCCATGAACAGAATAGAGGTCGAAAGAAATTCTCTTTCCAACACCCTTCTCTGTAAGCAAAATCATATTTGCATCTTTTTCAACTTTTACAGCTGCGGCTATTTCATCACCTTCAGAAAGCTTCATTCCCTTAATACCGCAGCTTGCACGTCCCATGAGACGAACTGAATCTTCTGTAATACGAAGAGCTTTACCGCGACGGGAAATCAACATAACTTCACAGTCACCTGTTGTTGGAATTGCACTGATCAGCTTGTCATTATCATTAAGCTTAATTCCGATGATACCACGGGTCTTAGCATTCTGGAACTCTGTAGAACGAACCTTCTTTACAACACCCTGAGCAGTTGTCATAAAGAGGAAGAGGTCATCTGAGAATTCTTTTAGTGAAACTACTGTTGTAATTTCTTCATCTGGTCCAACCTGGAGAAGTCCCTTGATATGAGCACCTCGGGCAGCCTTTTCACTTTCCGGAATTTCATGAATCTTCATCCAGTAAGCGCGACCCAAGTTAGTTATGAATAACAGATGTTCCTTTGTAGATCCGATAAAAAGCTGATTTACGTAGTCATCATCTAGAAGGTTTGTACCGTTGCTTCCGGTTCCTCCCCTACCCTGTTTCTTATACTTATCAGCTGGAACACGCTTGATGTAACCCATGCGGGAAATCATAACAACCATATTCTCATCTTTAATCATATCTTCAACATTAATCTGTTCTACTTCGCTTGCTACAATTTCTGTACGGCGGTCATCACCATATTTTTCTGCAAGGCCACGAGTCTCATCTTTAATAAGATTAAGAATCTTGTTGTGGTCTGCAAGAAGGCCTTCTAGGTAATTGATAAGAGCCTGGAGCTCTTTAATTTCTTTCTGAAGATCTTCGATGAGCAAATGTGTGAGGCGCTTAAGCTGCATATCAACAATAGCCTGTGCCTGCTCATCATCAAAATTAAAGCGTTTCTCAAGTTTTAGTTTTGCATCCTCAGTATTTTCAGAAGACTTAATAATCTGGATAACTTCATCAATGTTATTGATTGCAGTGATGAGCGCTTCCAAAATGTGCATTCGGTGCTTAGCAACTTTCAAATCATAAATTGTACGTCGTGTAATAACTTCGTCGCGGTGATTTACAAAGTGCTGAATCAGCTGCTTCAAAGTCAAAACTTCCGGCTTAAGATATGTTGCCGGCAATGTAAGCATGCCCGGTTCATCATAACGAGGAGCAGCCCCCTCTTTTACCTGAGGAACAAGGGCAAGGTTTATTACACCAAAGTTAGACTGCAAATCTGTTTTTGCAAAAAGCTGATTCAAAACAATCTTTGTGATTGCACCTTTTTTCAAATCAACAACAAGACGCATACCAGAACGGTCAGAAGATTCATCGTTGGCATTAACTACACCGTCAATCTGCTTATCGCGGACAAGCTCCTTTATGCGGCGGATGATGTTTGTTGTATTTACGCCATAAGGAACTTCTGTAAATACGATTGATTCCTTACCGCGTTTATCTGTTTCAATTGTAAACTTAGAACGGATAACGATTTTACCGCGTCCTGTTGTGTAAGCTTTTTTAATTCCGGCTGTACCATAAATAATACCGCCGGTCGGGAAATCCGGACCTTTTATATAGTGCATCAATTCTTCAATTGTGATTTCCTGATTATCGATATAAGCACAGATTGCGTCGGCAACTTCACGAAGGTTATGGGTAGGCATGTTTGTTGCCATACCAACGGCAATACCAGTTGTACCGTTACAAAGAAGGAATGGGAACTTTGAAGGAAGAACTGCAGGCTCGTCTGTTGTATCATCAAAGTTGCGGATCATATCTACAGTATTTTTGTTGATGTCGCTGGTCATCTCTTCGGTGATCTTTGACATCTTTGCCTCAGTGTATCGGTAAGCTGCAGGAGGGTCGCCGGCAATTGTACCAAAGTTTCCCTGAGGAGTTACTGTTGTATAACGTTGAGCAAAATCCTGTCCAAGACGAACAAGAGCATCATATACAGAAGCGTCTCCGTGTGGATGGTAGTGTCCCAAAACTTCACCAACGATGGTAGCACATTTTTTTGTTTTTCCACCGTTTGCAAGATGAAGGGTATCCATGGCATACATAATACGTCTGTGAACAGGCTTAAGACCATCACGAACATCCGGCAAAGCGCGCTGTACAATTACAGACATTGAGTAGTCAATATAGGCCTGTTTAACCTCATCCTCAATCGGAATTTTAATGAGAGAGCCACCTTCGGCTGTTTTGATTTCTTCCATCGTTGCTATCCTGTGTGGTGGTTGAGCGTGTCGAAACCACCTTTACTTGATTAATCATACTATTATAGCATTTTTTGGAGATTTAGTCTTTAACTGTCGTAACTAATACTTGGTAGTTTTATGTCATTCCGAACTTAGGGAGCGACGGCTGAAAGCCGATAAAATGCTCCAGCTATGCTGAGAAGAGGCAGGAATCTATTATAACGATGCTGAAACAAGTTCAGCATGACAGTTTGTTTCCTTAGGATTTATTACCGCAATCTGAAACTCATCTTCGTATATGATTTCGCCGGGAATTTCTGAGGTTTCTGATTTATAAAGTGTGATTCCGTATTTACTGCACATCTGGCGGTAAAAAGTCAGCTGATTCCAGATATCCCTACCCTGCTCTGTATCTTTAAACCAGGTAATTGCGTGATCCGGATTTCCATCTTTGTAGAATGGAGGAACCGGAAGAACTTTTTCAAAATACTCACGCTGTTTCCAATATTCCGCAGTTTCTTCTTCGGTGAGAGTTTTGGCTTCAACAAGCTTACCAACTGTAGTGAAAATGCCTCTTGGCTGCTGGGTAAGATATGCGATGTCTGAAGTATGTACTCGGAAATATTTCATAAAGAAAAAATATCATAGGAGTTTGAAAAAAATCAATAAAGCGTTTCTTTAATATAAAAAAGAACTGGCTTTTAAAAAACCAGTTCTTGTATACTTCTTTTTTTCGTTTATTTTAATTAAATTGAAACTGTTTTGGATATGCATATATTTTATAAGAATTTATAGTGTTTGAATTTACAGTATTTGGTAAACATAATGAAGTTGCTGTAAATCCAATTCTATTACCTGCTGCTAAATCATCTGTAATAATATCTAATAATACTCCAATCGGTTTTTCGTTTGAATTATATAATATTCCAACAACATAAATAAGGCCATCTTCGTCTTTAGATGTTGTATTTGTAATTCTTCCTATCATTTTTGGACCATTATAAGTTGTATCAGAAATTGAAATTTCACTTACATCATATCTTATATAAGATACTGTAGCCTTCTTTGCATTGATTCTTGGTATAACATTTATGTTTCCTTGAACGGAATTTTCTAAAGTTGTTTCATCGTACATATATCCTTTTTCACCACTCTTAATAACATCTGGATAAGTTGAAATATATTGTTCACTTGCTATTAATTGTCCATTTGCATCTTCCAAATCATAAGAACTTGATGATAAATAAATAGGAACTGTTCCTGTATTTTTTATTTCTGCTATGACTTGTACCCATGTTGTTCCAATTGAATTTACCCAAGATTCAACATTCTTATAAGTTATTTCATATTCTATTGTAGGTTCTGGTTCATTTATACTAACGTAAAAATAATCTGTTTTAGTAATTCCATTTTCGGTGTACTCAACTGTAATTTTTTGTAATGAATCTTTCTTGGTGTTTTCAAAACCTGAAATCTTTACATTATCTGTTACATCTTTATTAGTAAGATCTGTATAATACGCTTTTACAACCATTCCTGATTTATCAAATTCTTCACCAATAATGTATGATGTTTTTGTAGGTTTTGAAGTAACACTTATTGAAGATAGAGTTATTAAAATTATAGGCATATTGTCTTTCTTTTCGAAAGAACAAGAAGTGATAAAAAGTGATATCATTTCAAAAAGTAAAAAACTTATCCAAAGTTTATTTGATTTCATAAATTCCTCCTTATTTCTATGTGAAATAGACATTTCTTAAAATAGTATAAAATAAATAAACTTAAATGTATATATAATTTATACTTTTATATGTTTTATTCATTTTATATCTATGTAATAATCTGAAAATATAATTAAAAATGAATTATATGAAGGATTTCGAGATAAGAACTCGTGTAGCTGAAAATATCCGTTCAATTCGAAAACAAAAAAAATTAACTCAATTTCAACTTGCAGAAAAATCCAATCTTTCTGAAGCTACTATAAAAAGTATTGAATTAGCTCATTCATATCCAGAAGAAAAGACCCTTTCTCAAATTACAGAAGCTTTGGAAATTGACGTGGCAAAACTTTTTTTGCCTATTGGAGAATCATTCAAAAAAAATAAAGAGAATAGTGCAAAGTTGAAATCTGCAATTGCAAATGATGTAAGAAATTATGTAAATGAAATTTTGAAGGAGTTTGATTAAATAATAAAAGCCACCTCCATGAAGTATACTTCAACACGACGGCTCTTTCCTAATTTTTATAATCCACAACAATTTACTTTTTAAATTTCTCTTCCAAGCATTTCATCCTGATAGTCTTTTGAAATCCAGTCTTTTGTTTTATCTTTTAAACTACCAGGTGAAACTGGTTTACCAAAAACTTTGTGATATGTCTTTGCCTTAAAGGTCTCGCTGCCATCGAGTTTGGTGTATTCGGTATCTTCGTAAAAGGACATGCCAAGCTTTTCCATAACACGGCGGGAGCCATTGTTGTCTACTGCGAAAGTACCAGCTATTACATGAAGGTCATATTTGCTTTTAGCATATTCTATTATTCGGGAAATTGCTTCCGGGGTGTAACCGTTATGCCAGTGGTCATAAGCAATATTGTAACCAATGCTCCAGACGTCAATATCTTCATGATAATAAAGTCCACCACTACCAATGAGCTCGCCAGTAGATTTCAATACAAAACCATAATCAAGTTTCTTTTCATCTTCGTACAAAGACTCAATCCATTCGCGGCCATCTTCTGCAGATTTGTGCAATGGATAAATCATATATTTATTTACGCGAGGATCGCCTGTCCATTTGAAAACTGTCTGCAAGTCATCAATTGAAAGCGGACGTAAAATTAAACGTTCTGTTTCTAAAACTGGTGGTAAGAATTTTGGCATATTGATTCTCCATGAATCTTTGAATTGTTTTTCATTTTCGCAAAAATATGATATAATATCAATATGCCAACAGTTTTTATACACGATGAATTCAGATTCTACTTTTTTTCGCGTGAAGAAACACGTCGGCATATTCATGTTTCTTCACCAAATGGTGAAGCTAAAATCTGGATTGAACCAGAGATTTCTGTTGCAAAAGTTATAAATCTTTCACAACAGGAAGTTAATAAAATTGTTTCATTGGTAAATGAAAATCTGGAGACAATAAATGAACACTGGAACAGCCACTTTAACCAAAACTAAAATTGCAGAAATTACAAATATTTCACCATTTGGATTTTGGATTCTAATTGATGATAATGAATTTTTTATTGACTACAAACAATATCCAATGTTCTATAATGCAAGAATTTCAGAAATAAATGATTTTTCAATTGATGCCATGGGTAATTTTCACTGGGAATCTCTTGATGTTGATATTGAAAAGGATGCTATAGAACATCCGGAAAATTATCCTTTGATTTATTCTTAATTTATCTGTTTTGTTTTTTACTGATTTCAAATCCGTCTAACATTTCTATTAGAAATTGTAGTTACTAGTAGTCGTAGTGGAAGCCCAATTGGAAAATGTTCTGATTTGGTAGAAGAAGCAAAAATCAGAAAAATAAAAACATTTACGATTTATGGTGAATTAAATCCTAATCATTTGTGGAGAAGAAAATAAAAAAAATTTCCAATGATAAAAATCAAAACAGCACTGTCACTTGGCAGTGCTGTTTTTTTATAAAAGTTTCTCAAATCAAATCCGAAAATGGCAATAAGATTCCGAAACAAGTTCTGCATGACGTTTTTTTGTGGTTTCGACAAGCTCAACCACCGTTACTCAAGCCAACCACCGACTGTACGTTAGTTTAAATATCCAGGTTAGCGTAGCTTGAATTTTCTTCGATGAACTTGCGGCGAGGTTCTACTTCTTCACCCATACATACGCTGAAGATTTTATCTGCGGCCATTGCATCTGGAATTGTTACTACACGCATTTTGCGGTGGGCTGGGTCCATTGTTGTTTCCCAAAGCTGTTTACCGTCCATTTCACCAAGACCTTTGTAACGCTGAACATCTGCCTTATCTCGCTGGTCACCAAGAGCTTCAAGAGCAGCATCACGTTCTGCATCGCTGTAGCAGTAAACAGGTTCTTTCTTTCCAAGCTGTACCTTAAAGAGTGGAGGCATAGCAAGATAAACATAACCCTGCTCAATAATCTGAGGCATGTAGCGGAAGAAGAAAGTCAAAAGCAATGTGCGGATATGTGAACCGTCGACATCGGCATCGGCCATGATAATAATTTTATGATAGCGGAGTTTTTCAATGTTGAAGTCTTTTCCAAAGCCTGCACCAAGAGAAGCAATTACCGGCTCAAGCTTATCATTGTTCATAACTTTTTCAGGACGGACTTTTTCAACGTTGAGCATCTTTCCCCAGAGAGGAAGAATTGCCTGAGTCTTAGGATCGCGGCCTTTCTTTGCAGAACCACCCGCAGAGTCTCCTTCGACTATGTATACTTCGCAGAGCTCAGGATTTTTCATTGAACAGTCAGACAATTTTTCTGGAAGACCGAAGCCATCGCTCATTGTCTTTTTGCGCATATTGTCTTTTGCCTTGCGGGCTGCAATACGAGCCTTGGCTTCATCAATTGCCTTTTTAAGAATTGCTTCTAGTGTCGCAGGATTCTGTTCAAAATAAATTGTGAGTTTTTCTTTTACAATCTGATCTACGATTGTGCGGACTTCTGTGTTACCCAGTTTTTCCTTTGTCTGACCTTCAAACTCAGGTTCTGGAACCTTCATAGAAATTACAGCTGTAAGTCCGCTGCTCAAATCTTCATAAGTAAGCTTTTCATCTTTATCAAGATTTTTCTTTAGCTTGTCATTTGATTCAAAGAACTTATTCAAAACAAAACGAACTGCTGAACGGAAACCTTCGAGGTGAGTACCACCATCGCGGGTATTAATGTCATTAACGAACGTTCGTACGTTTTCAGAATATCCGGAATTATAATGCATTGAAATTTCTGTAATTACATCATCTTTTTCTTCTTTGATGTAAATCGGGTCAGCAGGAACTACAGCTTTTCCTTCGTCAATTTCTTTTACAAATTCATTGATACCGCCTTCGAACTTAAGAACTTCTTCTTTTGGATTTTCAAGACGTTCATCGCGGAAAACAATTACAACACCACTGTTCAAGAAAGCAAGCTCGCGAAGACGATCGCGGAGTACATCAAAATCATAAGTTGTTGTTTCTGTAAAAATTGTTTTATCAGCCTTCCAACGGATTGTTGTTCCATGCTCGTTTTCAGGAATATCACCAATAATTTCTACTTTAGTTTTAGGAACACCTCGTTCATATTTCTGCTGATAAACATGACCGTCACGTTTAACTGTTGCTTCCATCCAGTCTGACAAAGCATTAACGCAGGATACACCAACACCATGCAAACCGCCGGAAACTTTATAAGAACCCTTGTCGAATTTACCGCCGGCATGAAGACGTGTAAGTACAAGTTCAAGAGCAGAAATTTTTTCAGTAGGGTGGATATCAACTGGAATACCGCGTCCGTTATCTACAACTCGTACAATGTCATCGCGTTCAAGTGCAACTGTAATTGTATCACAGAAGCCAGCCATTGCTTCATCGATTGAGTTATCTACTGTTTCATAAACAAGATGATGAAGTCCACGTGGACCTGTTGAACCAATATACATACCAGGTCGCTTACGAACTGCTTCGAGTCCCTTCAAAACCTGTATGTTACTTGCACCGTATTCTGCTGACATTATTTTTTCCTTTTATTGATATAAGTAATTAATTTTAACTGAAAATAATATTAAATTCAATGATTCAAAAAACTAACTACTGGTAGTTTAATTTAAAGCTATTAGCTATTAGCTTTTGGGGGAAGTCTCCCCCTCGCTTCAATCGCCTTCGGCGTTTTACGCTTCCCCCTCTCCTAGGTAGGGAGCGGCCTGCAACGCAGGCAAAAACAGTCCAGTGGACTGTTTTTAGCGAGTCTCCGAGCAGCTATGCTGCGAAGGCCGAAGCCCCCTAAAACCCCCAATAAAAATAAAACACTTGAAGAAAAAACATACTTCTAGGATAATAAAATCATGTCAGAAAGAATTTATGAAGAGGCCTGGGAGTACACAATGAAGGTACTCCATGATTTATACAAATCTCAAAATAAAGAAGATGAATTCAAATTATGGTTTAATATGAACTACGTTGAAGATACTATCGACACTATTACTGTGTCTGTGGCTTCTTCTTTCCTTCAGCAGACAATGCAGAAAAAAGGAAATTTTGATATCGTTCTCAAAAAGCTCAAGGAAATTACCGGCCAGGAAGATATCAGATTAAACTGTATTGTTGTAAAAGAAGAACTTTCAGAATCTAAAAAATCAGAAAGCTTAAATGATGAAAAGTCTTCAAAAAAATCTGTTGAGCCTGAAACTTCTTCATCAAATTCTAATTCAGCAGAAAACAAAAAAGCAAACTTTAAAAAACATCAACTGCTTCAAGAAGAATATACTTTTGATACTTTTATTCCTGGAGACAATAGTAACTTTGCTTATAATGCGTCTATTGCTGTTGCCAAAAATCCTGGTAAACAATATAACCCAATTCTTCTTTATGGTGGTTCTGGGTTAGGTAAGACTCACTTGATGCAAGCTATCGGAAATTATATTTACAACAACGGTGGAGAAAAATTGAAAATCTATTACGTCTCTGCAGAAACTTTTACAAATGAATTTACTGTTTCTATTAAGGAAGGTAAGACTAACGCCTTCAAAAATAAATACAGAAATCTTGATGTTCTTTTGCTGGATGATATTCATTTTTTGCAGAACAAGGAACAGACTCAGGAAGAGCTCTTCTATACTTTTAATGCTCTTCATGAAAAGAAAGCTCAGATGGTTTTCACTTGCGACCGTCCAATTAAAGAAATAAAAAATATGGCAGCTCGTTTAGTCAGTCGCCTTGCGAACGGTCTTTGTATTGATTTGCAGCCACCAAGTTATGAGACACGTGTTGCAATTCTTCAGAAAAAAATTGACCTTATGGATAAAACTCTTTCTCAGGATATTGTTGAATATATTGCAAAAAATATTGAAACAAATGTTCGAGATCTTGAAGCCGCACTTAATAAAGTTTTTGGTTATGCAGATTTAGTTGAGAAAAAACCTGACCTTGAAATTACTAAACATCTTTTAAAAGACGTTATGGATTCTGGTAGTACTGAATCAATTTCAATTGATGTTATTCAAAAAGTTATTTCAGACAATTATCAAATTTCTGTTGCAGATCTTAAAGGTAAAAAACGTGATAAGAAATTTGTAATACCTCGTCAGATTGCAATTTACATTGCACGTGAACTTACAGAAATGGCTTATACTGATATTGGTAATGAGTTCGGTGGAAAAGATCATTCAACAATTATGAGTGCTTATAATAAAATTGCAGAACAGATAAAAATTGATTCATCTTTGGAATCTAAGATTCAATTATACATTAGGGAAATTAAGGAGTATAAAAAATAACTTTTATTTTCTAAACAGATTTAATATGGCAAGTAAATAAAAAAATGTTGTCAAATTGTTAGTTTGTTGTGGATAAATAGGCAAAAAAGGATTAAAATGTGGATATGTGGGAAAAAAGTTAATAAAAAGTAGTAATTTATTAACATTCTAAATCCTTATAAATCAAAGATTTATTTCACTTTTCCACAGTATGCACATAGCTTACTATTACTACTACTAAAATTTATAAATATATAATATTAATAAAGAACGTTATAAACGTGAATAAAAAATGTAAAAGGAGGAACATTTATGAAATTTACATTTGACAGGGACGCAATGATAAAGGAAATTTCAATTGCACAGGAAATCATTACAAATAAAAGTCCTGTTTCAATTCTTTCTAATATCTTAATCATAGCTGAAAATAATTCACTTACAATTAAGGCTACAGATTCTGTTGTAAAATTTTCTACAGTAATTCCAGTTGATATTCAGGAAGAAGGACGCACTACAATTTTCTGTGATAAATTTATGAGTATCCTTTCTTCTCTTCCTTCTGGAGATATTGAATTTATTCAGGAAGACATTGGTGTTACAATTAAGCCGATTGCAAAGCGTGTAAAGTTTCAGCTTAGGAGTCAGGCTAGTGATAAGTTCCCTGAGTCAGGTACAAGTGATAATGTTCCGTTCTTTGAGATTCCTTCTAAAGATTTTAAGGAAATGATTCGTGAAACTATCTTTTCAGTTTCTGATGATAAGAACAGATATTTTATGACAGGTGTTTATTTTGTAAAGAACGGCGACACACTTACAATGGTTGCAACTGATGGACGTCGTCTTTCTTGTGATAATAAAACTGGTTTTTCTGTTCCTGATTTTCAGCCGGCAATTATTCCTACAAAGATTTTAGGATGTATTCTTAAGAATGCTCCGGAAGAAGGAAACATTCAGATTGCAGTTGTTGATAAATCTGTATTTGTAAAATTTGGTAATCTCGAATTTTCTTCTGTTCTTATCGAAGGTCAGTTCCCTAACTACCAGAAAGTAATTCCAGAAAATCTTACAATGTCATTCATGGTTAATAAAGCTGATCTTGATGCTGCTTTAAAACGAACGACAATCATGGTTGATAAAAAAGTTAGCAGAATTATTTTCAAGATTTCATCTGGCGTTCTTAAATTGATTTCTCCAGAATCTGATATTGGTACTGCAGATGAAGAGATTCCTTGCCGTTATGATGGTCGTGATATTTCTATGGCTTTGAACTTTAATTACGTAACTGATCCACTTAAAGTAATTGATTCAGAAAATATTATTTTTGATTTTAATATTTCTGACAGCGATGCTAGTGGTGAAGCTAACATTACAAAAGCTGTAATTATGAGAAGTGATCCTGCCGGTGATTACATTCATGTAATTATGCCAATGAACTACTAAAGTTTACGGTCATTGAGCTTGTCGAAATGACCGTCGAAATCTCAGGTGGTTTCGACAGGCTCAACCACCGTGAGAAGTTATATGCCATTTCTTTATCAGACTTTTTATAATTTCCGAAATCTTAAAAACGATACGGTAGACCTTTCGAACAGAGAGGTCTATTTTGTCGGTGAAAACGGGCAGGGGAAAAGTAATATTCTGGAATCCCTTTATTATGCTTCTTACGGAATTTCTTTTAGAACTCATGTTGATGCACAGATTGTAAAAAAAGGTGAAAAAGATTTCAGCGTAAATTCGATGTACAAAAAGGGCGAAGATGATGTTCAAAAAGTTTCTGTCATTTTTGAGAACAATAAAAAACGCATCGAAAAAAACGGCAGAAAAATTCAAGACAGAAAAGAACTTATAAATACAATTCCCTGTATTCTTTTTTGTCATGATGATCTTCGCTTTGCGACCGGCGAGCCTGAGGCCCGCAGATTTTTTATTGATCAGTCGCTCACACTTTATGATTCAACTTATATCGACGATTTAAGAAATTATAAAAAAATTTTGAAGAGCAGAAATTTGATTTTAAAAAATCATCAGTATGATATGCTCGATGTTTATGACAGCCAGCTTGCTCAGTATGGTTTGATTATTCAGGAAAAACGCAAAAAAGCAATTTTTCTTTTTAATCAGATTTTTGGAAAAGTATTTGCAGAGATTACAGGTATTGAAGGCCTTTCAATAAACTATCATCCTTCTTGGAAAGAGCAGGATCTTGATGGCCAGAAAATTTTTCCTGCTTCGCAGGATATTTTAAATTTACTCCTTTCTCAAAGGGATAGAGATAAGAACTTAGAAACAAGTTTATCCGGCCCGCACCGAGACCGCATTGATTTTGTAATGGATCATCATCTTTTTATTCCAACTGCATCAACAGGTCAGTGTCGTTTAATTTCACTTCTTTTGAGAGTTGCCCAATCAATTTATTATACCCGCGCGACCGGCCTTCGACCGGTACTTCTGATGGACGATGTTTTGCTCGAACTTGATCCTGATAAAAGAGCAAAATTAACAGCTATGCTTCCGGATTATGATCAGCTCTTCTGTACATTTTTGCCGGGTGAACCTTACGAAAGGTATATGCACGACACTACAAAAGTGTATAAAATAAAAGGCGGTGAATGGTATGAATGAAAAAATAATTTCCGCCGCCGACATGATGCTACAGGCTGCAAATCTAGGAACAAGTTCCGCCGACAAAATTTATACCGTGTGGAAAAAAGTTGTATCTGGTGTTCATTCTTTTAAGCATGAGTCAGAAGACAGTGATAAAAGAATGCCGCTAGGTGAACGCCTTGCAGGAAATACCCGCGTTGTAGATTTTAAAAATGGAGTGTTGTTAGTTGAAACTGACCATTCCGGATGGATACAATATCTTCGCATGTATCAGAAATTTATTTTGAATGGACTCAAAATGAATCTTCCTGAATTGAAAATTACGAATCTTGCTTTTAGGGTAACAGGACAAAAAGTAAGTCTTAGCGAAACATACGAGCAGCAGTTAAAAAAATCACGAGAAGAAATGGCGAAAAAATTTGAAGAAGAAGAAAAAAAACTCTCTGATTATGAAAATCAGATTTCAAAAAAATTTTCGTCCGCTGCAAGCAGCGGAAATAATTCTAATAAGCAATCTTCTTTACCCGAAGATTTACTGGCAAAATTTGACAATATTAGAAAAAGTATTGCCTCCGAAACAGACAAATCTTCTCCCTTGACCAATTCTTTAAATAAATGATATATTTTATTACTATTTTTGTATTTTAATAGAAATTTAAATTATTAGATATAAGGAGTACGTTCTATGAAAAGAACATATCAACCAAGTAAAGTTAAGCGCAACAGAAAATTCGGTTTCAGAGCCAGAATGGCAACAAAGGGTGGACGCAAGGTTCTCGCACGCAGACGTGCTAAGGGACGCGCTAAGCTCACAGTTTCTGACGAAAAGAAGAAGTATTAATTTTTAAGGGATGGAAACAGACTTGATAAAAACGGGATTTTTTAAACGTGAAGAACGTATAAAAGATCCCGCTGATTTTAAAAAGCTGTTTAGAAACGGAAAAAAGATAAGTATTCCGGGTGCTAAACTTTTCTATTTAGAAAATGGTCTTGGAATGAATCGTGTCGGTTTTCCTTTGATGCGCGGCTACGGTAACGCGGTCGAAAGGAACTTATCAAAAAGGTACAGCCGTGAAGTCTATCGATTACTAAAATCACATCTGAACACCGGTTATGACATGTTAATTTTAATATATCCCGGAAATGATTCGTTCCACTCGCGATGTGATCAAATTCGTTTATTGTGTCAAAAGGCAGGATTAATTCAGGAATAAGGCTATGTTGAAAAAACTGGCAAAAGTTTTAGGCGGAGCCATAAAAAAATTTTTCACAAAGTTTTTCTGTTTTTTAATTCGTGCTTATCAAATTTGTATTTCTCCATTGCACGGGCCAAGCTGTAGATTTACTCCCACTTGTTCTGCATACGCGCTTGAGGCAATCCAAAAATACGGGCCAGGTAAGGGCCTTTTACTTTCAATTAAACGAGTTCTCAAATGCAATCCATTTCACGAAGGCGGATATGATCCCGTTCCTTAAAAGTGCAGCTGTGCTGTCCGTGATTAATAGCAAAGCATTTTATGCTTTACCTCATAAATAAGGAAAAAAAATATGGATAAAAATACCATTTGGGCTATTGTCCTTTCTACACTTGTAATTATTGCATCTTATCTGATTTTGCCAAAGTTTTTTCCAGGTTTAAATCCTGCAATTGGAAAACAGGCAGTTCAGACACAGTCAGTAGAAACTGCTGAGCAGGCAGAACCACAGGAGCTTGATCTTTCAGCTATGGAAGAAGATGCTGCTGTTTTTGCTGATGCTGATGCAGAAGTTGAAGAATCAAAAAATTCACAGCCTGTTATTGCTGAGCAGAAGTATACAATTAAAACTGATAAAGTTGAGGTTGTGTTCACTAATAAAGGTGGAGACATTATCAGTTATAAACTTCTTGATCACAAAGATATGGATACAAATGATTTTGTTCAGATTTCTGATAACATTAATAGCAGAAACAGAACCTGTGCAATTTCATTTGGAAAAGCTGATTCAAAAATTATTGATGAAATTTTCAATACAGAAATCAATGATAAAACAATTACCTTTACAAAAACTATGAAAGTAAACGGCAAAAAAACAACTTTGCGAAAAGTTTATTCTTTCATGGATGGTGAATATGTTTTCAAGCTTGATGTTCTTATTCATACTGCTGACTCAACAGGTCTTGATGTTGGTGGTACTGCTTATACAATCAGAACATCACCACAGATTGGACCTCATTACGATCCAAAGCAGAATCGTTATGAACGCCGTGAATTCATTGCTTACAATGGTCAGAAATATAAAAAGATTATGTTGAGCAATGGTCAGTTTAAAGAATATGGAAAAGACTTTATTTGGAGTGGTATTGCAGGTAAATACTTTGTTGAACTTGTAATTCCTTCAGCTCCAGAAACTATCAAGAGCTGCTGGTATTCTTCTTCTGTTGAAGTAAATGATTATGCAAACGCTCAGGCAATCATTGAAAGAAATGCTGTTTCTGGTTCAGATGTTTCTGATACTTACTATATGTACTTTGGTCCACGTAGCGATAAGGATCTTAAACGCTATAATATTGCAGAAAACAATGGCTGGAACTTTGGTGGTAAAAAGCTTTCTCAGGCTTTGCAGACAAGCGGATGGCTCAACTGGCTCGAAAAGATTCTTAAGGTTATTCTTGAATACTTAAATAAAGTTGTTCATAACTGGGGACTTTCAATCATTATAATGACAATCTTCCTTAAGGTTATTATGTTCCCTATTTCAAAGAAGCAGTCATTGAGTTCTCTTAAGATGCAGGATTTGCAGCCAAAGATGAAGGCTCTTCAGGAAAAGTACAAGAATGATCAGCAGAAGCTTCAGCAGGAAACTGCAAAGCTTTATCAGCAGGCCGGTTATAACCCTGCAAGCGGATGTCTTCCTATGTTATTCCAGTTCCTTGTACTCTTTGCAATGTACAACCTTTTCAATAACTACTTTGAATTCCGCGGAGCAATGTTCATTCCTGGCTGGATTCCTGACCTTTCAACAGGTGATGTTGTAAAGACCTTTAATTTCAACATTCCGTTAATTGGTAATCAGTTAAGACTTTTACCTGTAATCTATGTTGCAACTCAGTTGTTATCAGGTAAGATTACTCAGTATGGTCAGGCAGGAGCTTCAGGTCAGAGTCAGGCAACAATGAAGTTTATGATGTACGGTATGCCTTTGATGTTCTTCTTTATGTTCTATAATGCACCGGCAGGACTTCTTCTGTACTGGCTCACAAGTAACGTTCTGCAGATTTTCCAGCAGCTTATTATAAATAAGATGATGAAGGAAAAGAGAGCAGAAAAAGAAAATGGTGGATTTGTTTCAAAAGAGCAGAAAGTACTTCCACCAAAAGCTAAAGGAAAGAAAAAGTGATTTCGATACACCCTTCGGGCTACTCAATCACCGGTGGTTGAGTAGTTGAAACCGTATCGAAACCACATGTAATGATGACTATTATAGGAGAAATATAAAATGACATACGAGTTTGAAGGAAAAACTGAAAAAGAAGCTATTGAAATGGCAGTTAATGAGCTTGGTCTTGAACGCGACCAGTTCGATGTTGAGATTCTTGAAACACAGAAAAACTCAATTTTTAAAAAAGGATATGTAAAAATCAGAGTTCATACTCTTGATGATAATGAAGGTAATTCAGGTTGGGCAGGAAATGCTTCTGAAGAAAAACATTCACGCCTTGTTGCAGATCCTCTTCCACAGGGTGAATTTGAGCAGAAGCTTATTGAATTTATACAGAATGTAATTGAAAAAATGGGTTACGATGTAAAGGTTGAAGTTTCTTATCGTGAAGATAAAAAGCTTGGAATCCGTCTTGATTCTTCTTATTCTTCAATTCTTATCGGACGCAAGGGAAAGAACCTCGATGCACTTCAGCTTCTTGCAAATATTTATGCAGGACGCCTTGGTCACGAAGAAGTTCGCGTAATTCTCGATACAGAAAACTACAGAATCCGTCGCGAAGAAACACTTGTTCGCCTCGCATATACTACAGCAGATAAGGTTCGCCTTTCGCACAACTCTATTCTGCTTGAACCTATGAATCCGTTTGAGCGCCGTCTTATTCACACAACTTTGAACGACATTCCTGATGTTGAAACAAAGAGTGAAGGTGAGGGTGTATTCAAACAGGTTCGCGTTCTTTATAAAGGAATTCGTTAATGACAAACAAACTAACGTTCGTTAGAAAATTAAGTCTTTTTCTTTTGGCTGGTACCGCATTTGCCGGTACTGCTTTTGCCGGAGAAAATGCAAAGGTAAAATCAATTGTAGATTCAAAGTATTATGACGATCTGGTAAAAAACGGAACCGTCGCAAAATACCGGGATGATGGATCTGAAGGATTTTTTCTTCTTCCTGAATCTGATTATAGTGATGTAATCAGTAAAACAATGATAGAAAAGAATCCAAAGAATTATCCTTATACTTATGAAGGACTTTATCTTTTAAGTAAAAAAGAGCTTCTTGAAAAAGGAAACTCTGGAAAAAATACAGTTACAATTGCTGATGTTTCTACTGTTATCCGCTCAATTTCTAAAATGCAGGGAATGAAATATTATTCAACTACAAAAAAGAAAGAGTGTGTTCTGTATGAGAAAACATATATGATTGCAGGACCAGATGATAAAACTCCAATAGCAGATCAGAATACAGGCAGCGCAGATGGGCAGGTTTCTTATTGTCTTCAGGATGATAACAGCTTTGGTATAAATACTTATAAGCTTTCTTATCGTCAGAATGAGGAAAGCCTGTGGTGTAATTTTAGTATTCTGGACAAAATGGGAATCGGACCATTTAAGGCAATCTATCCTGGAAAAATGATAATTAACATTCTTGTAATAGATTGTGATGATGATTTGCTTTTATACTTATGTACAGATACAGACAGCGTTAAATTCCCTGGCATTAAGGGTCAGATAACTAACTCAATGTCAGCACGAATGGAAGCTGTTTATAAATGGTTTAAAACTCAATTCTAAGAGGGAAAAATGAAAATCAAAAAAACTATTATTGCAGGACTTTTAGCTGTAGTTGCATTAACTTCTTGTACAGCTGCAGGTTCAAAGGGGAAAAACATGGAAGCACTTAAAGGAAAAGAAGGTGTATTTGCTCTTCTTGAAACAGAAAAAGGAACAATCGTTCTTAATCTTTTTTACAAAGAAACTCCAATGACAGTTTCTAACTTTGTTGGTTTGGCAGAAGGTACTCTTGATGCAGCAAAGGGAAAACCATTTTATGATGGTTTGAAATTTCACCGTGTAATTTCTGACTTTATGATTCAGGGCGGTGATCCACAGGGTAACGGAACTGGTGGTCCAGGCTATAAGTTTGCTGATGAATTTGTTGAAGGTTATATTTTTGATAAGCCTGGTAAGCTTGCTATGGCAAACTCTGGTGCTAATACAAACGGAAGTCAGTTCTTTATTACTCACGTTCCAACAGACTGGCTCAACTACAAGCATACAATTTTTGGTGAAGTTCTTTCAGGACAGGATGTGGTAAATGCTGTTGCTCAGGGAGACACCATTAAGTCTTTGAAGATTGTTCGCCAGGGTAAAGATGCTGAAGCTTTCAAAGTAACTCAGAAGAGCTTTGATAAACTCAAGGCTGAGGGTAGCAAGAAGGCTGCCAGCTTCCAGGAAGAACTTCAGAAAAAGACAATTGCAAAAGTAATTGAAGGCTGTGAAAAAGCAAGCAACGGAACTTACTATCAGATTCTTAAAGAGGGTTCTGGTGCTGTTTGTGGAAAGGGAAAGAAAGTAACTGTAGAATATAAGGGTTACCTTCCTAATGGCCAGATTTTTGATGCTTCAAAAGAATTCCATCCACAGGGACACGAGCCTCTTGAATTTACAACAGCAGGTGGTGAAATGATACCTGGATTTGATGCTATGGTTCAGGAAATGAAATATGGCGAAACACGTAAAATGGTAATTCCGCCGGAGCTCGCTTATGGAGCTTACGGAATTCCACAGGCTGGAATTCCAGGAAACTCTTATATCTGTTTTGATGTAAAATTAGTAAAGTAAGGCTAAAGTAGCAGAACTGTTAAAAATGAAAGGGGCTGACCAATAAGTTTACTTCCTAGTGTCATTCCGAACTTGTTTCGGAATCTATAGGCCTAGATATAGTGTAGATGCTGAAACAAGTTCAGCATGACGATACTTATTGGTCAGCCCCTTTTTTATTTTAAAATCGGTGGAACATCAAACAAACTCTTTGTTGCTTCGTAAATCTTTCTGGCAACAAGAGGATTATTCATAGTGTAAAGGTGAATACCTGAAACACCGTGGGTAACAAGATCTACAATCTGATCGATGGCGTAGGCAATACCTGCATCGCGGATTGCTTCCGGATGATCTCCGTAACGGTTCATCATATCTGTAAACTTTTTAGGAAGCACGGCATTTGTCATGCTTACCATTCTTTCAATTGATTTCTTGTTAGTTGCCGGCATAATTCCAGCTTCTACAGGAACGTTAATACCTTTTATCTGGCAGCGTTCAAGAAAGCGGTAGAATTGGGTGTTATCAAAAAATAACTGTGAAAGCAAATGACTTGCGCCTGCATCAACTTTCTTTTTAAGGTAATCAATATCTTCAAAAACATCTTTTGACTGCGGGTGAAGTTCCGGATAGCAGGCACCAAAAATTTTAAACTTCATACCGTCTGTGCGTTTTGAGTCAAATTCTTTAATAAAGAACATTAAGTCGCTGGCATGAAGAAATTCATTGGCTGGTTCTTTTCCTTCAACTTTATCACCACGAAGGGCAAGAATATTGTTGATTCCTGCCTGCTGAAACTGCTCAAGTACAAACTGTGCATCTGCTTTTGTCATATTAAGAGCCGGCATATGAATTACCGATTCTACATTGCAAACATTTTTAATATGCTTCGCAATTTCTACAGAATTATTACAGTTTTCGCTGCCTCCCGCACCAAAGGTTACGGAAATAAAATCCGGAGAAAGACCTTTAAGCTCATCGAGTGTAGAAAAAATTGTGTCGATGGGCATTGTTTTTTTGGGAGGAAAAACTTCAAATGAGAAAATTGTTTTATTCTTGAATCGTGTTTCGTCTATCATATTCAATTGTTATTATATAAAGAAGCAAAAAAAATGAGAAGTATATAAAAAACGATAGTAACTTCGGTTATTTTTTTTTATTTAGTTAATTTAAAAAGCTTAAATGTCTATAATTTGAATATACAAAAAATCAGGAGATTCAAATGAAAAAACTAAACAAACTATTTGCTGCATTCTTTGCAACAGCATTTGTTGCTTCATTACTTCTGGTAACCGGATGTTCAACTTCAAAAGTTGAAAATAAATCCAATGGTAACCAGCTTGTTTTGGATTCTGCAGTAAAGCAGGGAAAACTTGACAATGGAATGTCATATTTTATTCGTGAAAATGGTGAACCTAAAAACCGTATACAGCTTCGACTTGTTGTAAAAGCCGGTTCGTGTATGGAAGATGAGGACCAGAAAGGTATTGCTCACTTTGTTGAGCATATGTGCTTCAATGGAACCGAGAACTTTGAAAAATCTGCCATAGTAGATTATTTTGAATCAATTGGAATGTCTTTTGGTCCGGAAGTAAATGCCGAAACAAGTTTTGAGCATACAGTTTATATGCTTGAGCTGCCGGCTGATAATCCTGAGATTTTAAAAACAAGTCTTCTGGTATTACATGACTGGGCTTGTGCCGTTACCTTTGATCCTGTTGAGTTTGAAAAAGAACGTGGTGTAATTATTGAAGAGTGGAGACAAAGAACCCAGGGTGTAAACTGGCGTGTTGCTATGAAAGAAGTAGGACTTGTCTTAAAAGACTCTCGTTATGAAAAAAGACTACCTATAGGTGATATAAATGTCATCAAAAATATTAAACTTGATAGAGTCGTAGATTTTTATAAAAAATGGTATCGTCCAGAAAACATGGCTGTTGTAGCTGTAGGTGATATTAAAGCTGATGTTCTTGAAAAAGCAATAAAAGAAGTAATGGGAACAATTCCTGTTTCTGAAAAAGAAACAAAAGTTCCTTCATTTAAGGTTCCTCTTCAGACAGAGAAATCTATTACAATATTGCGAGATAAAGAATTGTCGGTTACTGAAATTTGTATTTTTCAGCAGTTAGAAGAATCAAAACCTGTTACGACAATAGAGCAGATTCGTGAAGGTTTTATAAGCAATATTGTTATGAGTATTTTTAATCAGCGTTGTCATGAAAAAACAAGTCTTCCAGATGCTGAGTGGCTTACTGCAAGTTCAGGTATGATAGATTTTACCCGAAAAAATTATAATTTAATGTTAGATATGGTTCCTAAGGCAGGACGTTTTAAGGAAGCATTAAAAGCTTTTATTGATGAGTATGAACGTTTCTTGAAATATGGAGTTACGGAAACAGAGCTTGAAAGAGTAAAAAAATCAATGCTTCAGGGATTGCAGCAGAGTTATGAAAATAAAGACAAACATTCGTCAATTAATTATGTAAACAGTCTCGTAAATTATTATACACTTGGAAATATATTTACAACAGAAGAAGACAGTCTAAAGATTTCAACTAAAATAATTAATGAGATTACAGCAGAAGAAATTCTTGAACTGACTAAAAAGATTTTAGCTGATCGTGGAACAATGATGTTAATTATTGCACCAGAATCAGCAGATATTCCTTCAGAAAAAGAGATTGTTGATATCTGGAAAAATTATGAAAGTGAAGCAGAAGCTTATAAAGATGATGTTGTCAGCGAGACTTTCATGAAAAAGCCATCAAATAAAGGAAAGATTATTGAGAAAAAGGCTTTGAAAGAACTTGGTGGTACTCAGTACACATTTGAAAACGGAGTAAAAATCATCACGAAAAAAACTGATTTCAAAAAAGACTCAATTGCAATTTATGGTGGAAGTAAAGGTGGAATATATCAGCTGAAAGAAGAAGAAATTCCATCTGCACAGATTTCAATAGATTATTCAAATCTTTCTGGACGTGGTGGAATTACATATTCTCAGTTCCAGAAAATTTCTACTACAAAAAACCTTGCTGTTTCAATTGGTATGAATAATACAAGAGAATTTTTTAATGCAACAGCAAATAAAAATAATCTTGAAGAAAGCCTGCAGCTTATTAATCTGATGTTTACAAAACCTCAGTTTGGTGAAGATGCTTGGAAAACAATTTATACACAGTATTCTGAAATAGCAGACTCTTATGGTGCAAAACCAATGCAGGTTTTTTCAGATAAAATTAATGAACTTGTAATGGGTAAAAATATTTATTCAGCTCCATTTAATAAAGACTATGTTAAAAAAATGGATCCTAAGATTGCAGAAAAAGTATATCGGGAACGCTTTGCAAATCCGGCAGACTTCACGTTTATTTTTGTTGGTGATTTTGATGAAAAAGAACTTGTAGATTTATGTGCGTATTATTTTGGAAGTTTAAAAACTAATGATAAGTTTGATGAAACAAAATATGTTTATTTCCCATTCCCTAAAGAAAGTAAATCAATTGTTGTAAATAAAGGAATTGATGATAAGGGTCATATTTATATGGCCTTTGGAGATTCACTTCCTATATGTGATAATCTTGATGTAAAATTCAGGGAAAATGAAATTATTCATCAGCTTGCTTCTCTTTTAAATATTCGCTTACGTGAAGTAATTCGCGAAGATAAAAGTGGTTCTTATGGAGTTTCAACAAACGGATATATTGATGGCTGGCCAGAGCGTTATTATAGAGTTTCAATTGAATTTGGATGTGAGCCGGCACGTCAGGATGAACTTTATGAAACTGTAATTGATACAATTAAAGAAATTCAGAAAGGAAATATTTCTGATGATCTTATTGAAAAATTAAAGGAAACTTACATTCGTACAATTGAAACTAATATGAGAAATAATTACTGGTGGCTTAATCGCTTTACAGCAGAAGTTCTGTTTGAGTACGAACCGACATGGTTTACTAAAGATACAGGAAAAGTTGCAGAGTGGATTACAAAAGAAGCTCTTGTAGAAGCAGCAAATAAGTATCTGAATACTGATGTAGTGTTAAAAGCTTATTTGAAACCTGAGAGATAACAGGGGTTCTTAAGGGGGTGTCCCCCTTAGGAGAAAGGGTAGAGGAAAACAAAAAGGCTGCGGTGGTTGAGCTTGTCGAAACTACCGCAGCCTTTTTGTTTGGAGCGAGGGAAAGGCTTTTCCCTCCTTTCAGATAAAACTAAATAATTCCCATACCTGTCAAAAGAATGATGAAGAGCAGGATTGGTGCAATGAACTTAATCATTACAACATAAAGTGTCTTGCGAACAAAGTGTTCACCATTAAGGGTAATCTCATCGATTGTAGTTTTTGGCTTAGCAACCCAACCGATAAGAATACAAGTAAGAAGACCAACAATCGGCATAAGGATGTTATTACTTGCGTAGTCGAGGATGTCGAGAATCTGACCAATACTACCGTTCGGAAGTTTGAGATCGAAGTAGAATACGTTGTATCCAAGACATACAATGATAGAAACAACGAATGTGCTTACTGCCATAATAAAGGCTGAACGGCGGCGGCTCCACTTGAACTTATCCATCATTGACGATGTGATTGCTTCGAGGATTGAAACGGCAGAAGTAAGAGCAGCAAACATTACCATAACAAAGAAGATAAGACCAATGAAGTCACCAAACTTACCCAGAGAATTGAATACTTTTGGTAATGTGATGAACATAAGGCCAGGACCAGCAGACATACCTTCTTTTCCGCTAAAGGCAAATACGGCAGGAATAATCATCATACCAGCGAGAATTGCAACACCAGTATCAAAGATTTCAATCTGGTTTACAGACTTGTTGAGGTTTTCATCCTTCTTCATGTAAGAGCCGTAAGCAACCATAATTCCCATTGCAATAGAAAGAGAATAGAAAAGCTGTCCCATAGCATCGAGACAAACTGTGAGGAAGCCTTTAAAAGTAAGGCCTTCAAAGTTTGGAATGAAGTAAACTGCAGCACCCTGAAGACCTGTTCTTGTAACCCCATTTGCATCAGTATGTTTGATGAACAAAGCATAGATAGCAATGAAAACAACGATTACAAAAAGAATAGGCATGAGGATTTTTGAATAGCGTTCAATTCCGTGCTCAACTCCCTTGTAAACAATAATAAAACAGAGAATTGCAAAAAGTGCGCAGTAGAAAATTGGCTGCCACTGAGAAGTGATAAAGCCTGTAAAGAATCCGTCTTCAACAGCAACCTGACCCTGGAAGGCAAGGTAGCTGAACATGTACTTCATTACCCAGCCACCGATTACACAGTAATACGGATAGATAATGAAAGGTACAACAAAAGAGAAGATTCCGAGGAAGCCCCATTTCTTGCTGATTTTTGAATAAGCAGTAAGAGGGCTCTCCTGAGTCTTTCTACCAATTGCAACTTCTGTAATCAAAAGTGCAAAACCAAATGTGAGGGCAAGAGCGAGATATACTACAAGGAAAAGTCCTCCGCCATCTTTTGCAGCAAGATAAGGGAAGCGCCAGATGTTTCCTAATCCAACGGCACTACCTGCTGCAGCCAGAACGAACCCGATTGAACTTGTAAACGAGTTACGCTGTTTTGTCTGAGTTTCCATAAACACCTCTAAAAAAATTTTGTACAAAAAGTATTTTAACACAATTCGCTCAAGTTCTTCTAGAGAGTGACTAATTTTGCTGTATTGTATAAGAGCTTTTTAATGATTGCAATTTATTTATAGATAAAGATTGTATGAGATTTTAAATTGCTGACATGAAAATTGAATTGTGGTAGTATTTTTTTATGGGCATTTGTAATAAAATTTTATTTAGAATCCGACTTTTGAAATTCAGAAAAGAGTTTAGAAATCATAATGGACATAATGAAGTAGAGCTGATGAATTTTTGTGATGCATCAAAAATAACTGTTGGTAAAAAAAGTTATGGTCAGCTTAGGGTGCAGGATAGCAGCAGGCAGGATGTAAAGCTTTGCATCGGAAATTATTGTGCTATAGGGCCAGGAGTTCAGTTTCTTCTTGGTGCAGAACACAAAATGAATACAATTACAATGTATCCTTTTAAGGAAAAGAATTTTGGTTTTGCAAACGAAGCCCTTTCGAAAGGTGATATAATAATTGGCGATGATGTCTGGTTTGGGACAAATGCCCTGATTTGCAGCGGTGTAAAAATTGGACAGGGAGCAGTAATTGCAGCCGGTTCAATTGTAACAAAAGATGTAGAACCTTATGCAATTGTTGGCGGAAATCCTGCTAAATTAATCAAATACAGATTCTCTGAGCCACTTCGCAAAAGACTCTGTAATATTGATCTTGTAAAACTTTACGATAAGTTTACCAAAGAAGATATAGATTTAATTTATTCAGATTTGAATGAAGAAACGCTGGATAAGCTTGCTTCAAAATAAAATTTGCAAATTCAAAGTTTTCATTCTAAAATTATGTAACCAATAAGGAGTAACAATAGTTAACAAAGATAACAGACATAACATAAAGTTCTAGCATTAATTTAATAATGTTTTTTGAAATCTTAATTTTTCAAGAGGTGACGCCTATGAAAAGATTTTCAAAAATGTTTGAGATGTTTATTATTTTTGTTGGTTTGGTAGTTATTCTATCATGTTCTAATCAGACACAAGATTTTTCCTCTGACATTACTTATGATTTCTCATCAGATGGTGAGCCGATTGATGTTATCATTCTGGCTGGGCAGTCTAATGCGACGGGATGTGCGGATTATGATCAGTTAAAAGATTATATCACTGATGAAGATTATTCATTATTTACAAAAGGATTTTCGAATCAAAAAATAATTGGATATTTACATAATATATATAATGCAGAAGATTCAGAAAAGATTAGTTTTTCAAAAGTTCAATTTGGGCAAGGTAATGAAGATACAAATTTTGGTTTAGAAATAGGTATTTCTTATATTTTGAGTAAGAGTAATAAAAAAAATATTATTATAAAATATACAGCACCAGGGGCAAGTATTAATTTTTTTGTAGTAAATAATAAAATGAATTTTTCATTTGAAACGTTTATAAAAGAATCTCTTTCAGATATTGTAGAAATGGGATATTCTCCATCAATAAAAGCTTTATGCTGGATGCAGGGAGAAACTGATTCTATTTTGAAGTCAACTGCAGAACAGTATGAAAAAAATATGATATTATTATTATATGATATTCGAAATAAGTTTGGACAAGATATAAGCTTTATTGATGCACAAATTACAGACTGGGACCGAGTAATAAGCTAAGCCCTTTGTCCAGACACGGAGTCTGAAAAATAGCGAATTTCATGC